>Ga0265297_10000493_pt1 | contig 114913 bp, 123 predicted proteins | sample Munlanlwell13791_FD_192502 | JGI IMG/M metagenome (GOLD analysis project Ga0265297, IMG submission 192502) | Leachate microbial communities from a municipal landfill in Southern Ontario, Canada - Leachate well 137-91 | ecosystem: Engineered > Solid waste > Landfill > Unclassified | place...
CTCAAGAAGAATTAGATCAAATCCATGCCTTCTTGAACGACCGACCACGAAAGTGTCTTGGTTATTTTAGCGCCAATGAGTTATTATTAATTAACAGGGGGTGTTCGGCTTGAGGGGTTAGGAGAGGGATTTGCATTGTAAAGAATAGTAAAGTATAATAGATATATGAAAAAAAATAAAGATTTCTTCTATCTCCAATATAACCAGATTAACTGGAAAAATCAGGAGAAGACAAAGATAAACTCATACATAAATAAATACATAATTAAGAATGTTATATCCGAGCATAAAGGTGAGGATATTTCTATTTTTGATATTGGCTTAGGTATTGGTTTTTTCGTAAAAATGTTTTACCACTCTTTAATAAGCAAATATAAAAATATAAAAATTGAAGGCTGTGAGCCGTCCACAGTAAATTACCAATACTTCCTAGCCAAAAAACCCAAAAGATTAAGACAAGGTGTCTCAATAGAAACTCAAGAAAAGAAATATCTGGAAGTAAGGACTGATACAAAATTTGATTATATTACCGCTATCTATGTTTTCCCCCACTTTGTCTTTGACGAATTAGAGACTGTGGCTCAAAAAATACACTCTATGTTAAAAGAAAAGGGTAGATTTATTCTTGTTCTAGCTAATGAGCAGTATCTTAAAACAAAACTTGAGACGGAAAAGGACTTATTCATCGAAAGCGGGATGTTTGCTTTTAACGGGAAACAATACAAGGAAGTATTACATTATTCTGAAATACCAAAGATTGGAAAGGTTATTGATTACAACAGAGAAGAGCAATTTTACATTGATTTATTCACTAAGAACAAATTTGTCTTAAATAAAAAAGAAGACCTTAATGATAACGGATTTATTTGCTCATTATTTATTTTTGAAAAACTAAGCACTTATGAACAATAAAGAATTTTACACAGCCCAAGAGCTAGCCGATAAACTGAGAGTTAATATAATGACTATTTACCGCTATATCAAGGCTGGGAAATTAAAATCTTACAAAATAGGCAAAGAGTTTAGAATTGATAAAAGAGAATTTGATAGTTTTTTAAGCAAAGCAAGAACCAATGGAAAATAGAGCTACCCAAAAAATGAGATATTGCATATACTCCAGAAAATCAACTGAATCGGAAGACAGACAGGTCCTTTCCATTGACTCCCAAATAGACAAGACGAAAGAAATAGCCAGCAGACTTGGCGTTAGGATACCAGAGAAAGATATGCTGAGCGAGTCAAAGTCTGCAAAAATTACAGCTAACAGGCCCAAATTTAGAGAGATGGCCGATAGGATTGAGAGTGGTGACTTAAACGGGATTATCGTTTGGCATCCAGATAGACTCTCAAGAAATGCCATTGACTCGGCCATCTTGATTGACTTGATGGACCGAGAAAAGCTTATTGAGATAGTTACTCCGACACAAACCTTTAAGAACACCCCGATAGATAAGTTTATGTTTTCCTTGATGTGCAATCAGGCCAAGATGGAGAACGACAAAAAGGGTGTTGATGTTAAAAGAGGGATGGAGAAAAAAGCGAAGATGGGGATTTTTCCAAATCAGGCACCTTTTGGATACAAAAATGATAAGTATGCCGAAAAAGGCAATAAAACAATTGAGTCCGACACAGAGAGGTTACCCCTAATTAGAAAGATGGTGGACCTTATGCTTACGGGCAATTACACGCCAATCCAAATTAGAGAGATTGCCACTAATGAATGGGGCTTTAGAACCCCCAAAGGAAAGAAGGTGGGGAGAAGCACTATTTATAGATTTTTTACTAACACTTTTTATTATGGAATGTATGAGTATCCGTTAAAAAGCGGTATCTGGTATAAAGGCACGCACGAAACAATTATGACCGAGGAAGAATACGATAAAATCCAATTTCTTCTTGGAAGGAAGGGGCGACCACGACCTAAAAGCCATATTTTTAATTTTACAGGAATGATGAAATGCGGAGAATGTGGGGCAAGTATTACGGCTGAGACTAAAACAAAAAAACAGCAAAACGGCAATATCCATAATTATATTTATTATCATTGCACAAAAAGAATTAACCCAAATTGCTCTCAAGGGTGTATTGAGGAGAAAGAATTAAAGAGGCAAATTATCAAAGAAATTGATAGCCTTCAGATACCTCCAGAATTTCACAGCTTTGCAATGAAGTGGTTTAAGAAAGAAAATGAAAAAGAGACTGGTAGCCGTAACGCCATCATAAAGGCCAACGAGAAGGCCTACAAGGCTTGTCTCGCGAAGATTGACGGCCTAACAGATATGAGAGCAGGCGGAGAATTATCAGCCGAGGAATTTGCTGAAAGAAAAGGTAAGCTACTTATTGAAAAGAAAAAACTAGACGACCTTTTTGGAGAAACGAGCAAGAGGGTTGATAGATGGCTAGATACCGCAGACGAAATGCTTACTTTTATTGAAAATGCAAAAGATAAGTTTGAGACTGGGACGATGGAGACGAGAAGGTCCATTTTATCAACCTTAGGTTCGGACCTCATCCTAAAAGACAAAATACTTAGTATTGACATAGAGAAATCGCTCTTCCCGCTTAAAAGAGTCACGAAAGATGTCTATGCGATAAAGGAGCGGTTAGAACCTCTAAATACTATTGAGAAACAAAAGGAATTTGACGCTTTGTGCGAGAAAAATCCAAGAGTGCTGCCGGGCAGGGACTCGAACCCCGATACTATGCGCCAAAGGCACATGTCCTACCATTAGACGACCCGGCAATTACACGGTTATCTTAGCCCTTTTTGACTTTTTTTTCAATATGGTAAAATAGAAAGCATATGGAGCAAATGGAATTTAGTGAATTAGTTCCCGAGGAGGAGCGGGGGGATTCGACCCAGGCAGAATCAGCTTTGGATCTTGTCAAAGAGCGAGATTGCCCGGTTTGTGGTGGTTCGGGAGTTTGTTCTAGTTGTGAACGGGGTCGGGCTCAAGCTAAAGAATTTGAAGAAGCCAACAAAAGAGAAAGAGAAGGGAGAAAAAAGAAAGGGCGAAAAAATAGGTGGGAGAAAAGCCACCTAAATAATTATTTCAAAAACAAAACCCCCTGAATTTGTCGAAGGGGGTTTTGTTGGTGTAACGAAAATAACTAAATTAACGAGCTAGACAGCCTCTTCTTCCTCTATGCCGTCATCGTCGGCCATATCGTCATCTCCAGAGGCGGTGCTTGGGCAATCAGCGCCACAGGCTGGGCAAGTTGCTTCGCCAGCGCAGTCGGCACCACAAACACATTTCTTTGTATCTTCGTCCATATTCAAATTATATATTAGCTAATAATCTGATAATTCGGCTATTATATTTAACTCGGGTTATTTCGTCAATAGCCAGACCCGCCAATTTGGGGATAATTTGCTATTAAAAGGGAAGTATTGTAGAATTGGGTGTGGAAATTCGAAATATCGCGATTATTGCTCACGTGGACCACGGCAAAACCAAGTTGACCGACGCCCTTTTGCGTCAAACGGGGATGGTGGCCGAGGGCTTTAGTATGGACAGCAACGCGCTTGAGCAGGAGCGGGGCATTACTATTTATTCGAAAAATGCATCACTTTTTTATCCGGCTCCAAACAAAGCTACGCCAGACAAGCCCACTACTAAAATCAATATTGTCGACACCCCCGGCCACGCCGATTTCGGTTCCGAAGTGGAGCGGGTTTTACGCTCGATTGATGACGTGGTCTTGGTGGTTGACGCGCAAGAAGGACCGATGCCTCAAACTCGTTTCGTGTTAAAGAAATCGTTAGAGTTGGGGTTGAAGCCGATTGTGGTTTTGAATAAAATTGACAAACCGGCGGCCGATCCAGCGCGCGCCGAAGAAGAGGTGTTGGAACTTTTTATGGACTTGGGGGCTCACGACGACCAGCTCGATTTCCAAGTTGTTTACGCGATTGGCCGTGATGGGATTGCCAAATTAAATTTGGCCGATGACAGTCAGGATATTACTCCACTCTTAGAAACTATTTTAAAAAAGATTCCGCCGGCTAAGACCGACACCGAGGCACCCTTTCGGGCCCAGCCTTTCAATTTGGCCTATGACAATTATTTGGGCCGATTGGCGATTTGTCGCGTTTATGAAGGTCGGCTCAAAGTGGGCGAAACCGTTTTTGTTAAAAAAGTGGGCGCGGCCGATTATCAAGGCAAGGTGAGCAAGATTTTTACTTTTCGTGGTTTGGAACGCGAAGAGACGACCGAAGCGACGGCCGGTGATATTGTGATGGTGGCTGGTATCCCGCAAATTTATATCGGCGAAACTCTCTGTGCGAAAGCCGACAGCGAACCTCTGCCGGCGATTCAAATTGACGAGCCAACCATTTCCCTTAATTTTATGGTCAACGATTCACCGTTTGCTGGTCGTGAGGGTAAATATGTCACTAGCCGTCAGATTCGCGAGCGATTGGAGCGCGAGCTCGAAGTTAACGTTGGGCTCAAAGTTGATTTTGGTAATATGGACAAATTCCAAGTTTTTGGCCGAGGCGAACTCCACATTTCCATTCTGTTAGAAAATATGCGTCGCGAAGGTTATGAACTTTGTGTTTCGCAACCGCAGGTAATTGTTAAAGAAATTGATGGCCAACGGGTTGAGCCGTTTGAAGAGGTGACCATCGACACGCCAAGCGAATTTCAGGGTGCGATTATTGATCGGCTCGGTCAACGAGGCGCGGTCATGACCAGTCTCAAACCAACTCATCACGGTTCCTCGACCGTGCGTCTAATTTTTGAAGGGCCAACCCGCGGTCTCTTGGGTTATCGCAATCAATTTATTATTGACACACGAGGTGAGGGGATTATGTCCTCGCGCGTTATCGGCTTTCGTTCTTTCTCGGGCGAAATTCGCAAAACCAATGTCGGCTCGATGATCTCCATGATTTCGGGCAAAGTTTTGGCTTACGCTTTAGATAATCTCCAAACACGAGGCACACTTTATGTTGGACCGGGCACCGAAGTTTACGAAGGTCAAGTGATCGGCAACACTTCGAAAGGCGAAGAAATGCCGGTTAATCCAATCAAGGGCAAACAACTCACCAATATGCGCGCGGCCGGCACTGATGACAAAGTGATGTTGGCCCCACCTTTTATTTTAAGTATCGAACGCGGGCTTGAAGTGATGGCCGATGATGAGTATCTCGAAATTACACCTCAATCGGTTCGCTTACGCAAAGCCATCCTGACTGATATTGAACGCTCCCGCGCCAAACGCACCACTTTCAAACCCGGAGTCTAGTTGACTAAAAAATTAGGTTTGTGATATCATAAAGGTAGATTGTACACCCCCAGAGAGTACTGTGTCTGTCGTGTGCCGTCTGTGATTAGACGTTCCTCTTCGGGGGAACAAATGGAGGGTCCGTTTATGAGTGCGTTATGCACGTTGCCGACCGGTGTGTCGGTGTCCCTGGGCGTTGCCGAGGCCGAGGAGTTGGTCGCCGCGAAGTAGGGCAAAGCTCGCCCTTTAATTGCGACCAACAAACTAGGGCTCCCCATCCAGATCCAATCGGGTCTGTGATGGGGAGCCTTGCTTTTTTTATCCTAAATAATATTTCAGCGTATACAACCAATCCTCATCTTGCTCGCCATCTTCAAGTTTTTGTTTATAGAGCCATTCGAGATAACTGCGATCAGTGCGGGCAATTTCCTCCAATGTTTTATCTTTATGTTTACCAAAAGGCATTTTTTTGAAGAGGGAGGGTGTGGCCGAAATACTAATCATTTTTTCGATCGCTTGCTCTTCATTCAGCCCTTTATCTAAAAATTTTTGGAGTTGCCGATTGAAGATGGCTTCAGTCACGAGCACATCACCAAGTGCATCATGCGCCGTGCCCTCAATTTCCAAATCAAGATAATAGCGGAGGAATTGCAGATTATATTCGGGGATCACGGCACCCTCATCTAAGTAGCGAGCAATCCGCAAAGTGCAAATAAAATTCAGCACTTTCAGCCCCTCGGCCTCAAGCATCGCGATATCAAATTTGGCATTATGAGCGACGAGGGCATGGTTAACGAGGAGGTCTTTGAGATTTTTTTCCATTTCGCTCCCGGCAAAGGCTCTTTTGTCTGCCACCATTTTATTAGTGATGTGTGTAATACTCATTGATTTGATCGAGATGGGAACGGGTGGTTTGAAATACTCGGTGTGGGGTTCGCCTCGAGATGTTTTCCCTTCGACTTCGCTCAGGGCAAGATAACAAACTTGGCAAAGTCGATCTTTGGCTAAGTCGTTGCCGGTCGTTTCGGTGTCGAGGAAAAGAAGTTTCATTAATTAATTACTAATAGTCACTTTTTTAATAATCACCGGAGTTGTTGGGCGATCGTTGTCGTCAGTTTTAACCTCGCCAATTTTATCAACCACTTCTTGGCCCTTAATTACTTTGCCGAAAATGGTGTAGGCATTGGGCAAGGGGTTATCGGCCAACATAATAAAGAATTGCGAACCGTTAGTGTTCGGGCCGGCGTTGGCCATAGCGACTACTCCCTTTTGGTAGCCGGCTTTATAAGAAGCGGTATCAGGATTTAATTCGTCAGCAAATTCATAACCCGGACCGCCGGTGCCACACGGGCCGGTCGCTGGTGTTTTCGATAATTCGGGTGAGCAATTCGGATCGCCACCTTGGATCATGAAGTCTTTAATGACCCGATGAAAATTGAGGCCGTCATAATAACCGGCTTGAGCTAATTTCACAAAATTGGCGACGGTGTTGGGGGCGTCGTTGGTATAAGTTTCAAATTGAATTTCGCCGAGCGAAGTGTCTAAAGTGATGATAGGTGACATAATTTTATTTGCTTGTCCCGAGCTTGTCGCGGGGAGTGAATTAGGTTGAGTAATAGGAGGATTTGAACGACTGGCGCCCCAACCGATAATAATAAGAGCAATAACAATCACGACTAAAATGAGACTAATCAAAGTTTTGTTGGACATGAAAAAATTGATTAATTGATAATTATAAAAAAGTATAGCAGAATAGGTCAATGATTGGCAAAAAACCTCCTAATCAGCTAAAGCAGGAGATTGCTTGGCTAAAACGGGAGAAGTATGGCTTGGGAGAAGTCCAACTTCAAGTGAGCCCGAAGTTGGACTTCGCGCAAGCTAGACAATTTAAAAAAGACCTCGAACGGCTCAACGATGGTGAGCCGTTAGATTATGTCATCGGCTGGCGAGATTTTTTGGGTTGTCGGATTGACCTTTCGGCCAAACCGCTCATCCCGCGCGCCGAAACCGAATTTTGGGTCGAGCAGGCGATTAAAGAGCTCGGCGAAATGGGCGAGGCGGTTAGACGAGATCGTTTTTTGTGTAACGAAATGGGATCTCGCAAAACTAAAACCGGAGTACGAAATCATTTCAACTTCGCGAAACCGAACAAAGCTACTTGCGAAGTCGCATTTAGTTCCACAAAAAACGACTTCTCACGACCGCTTCGAGTCCTTGACCTCTTTGCTGGCTCGGGTTGCATCGGTCTCGCGGTGCTCAAACATTGTCCTAATGCTCACGTGACCTTCGGTGAAAAAGATCCCAAACTTTGCGCGCAAATTAAGAAAAATCTCAAACTGAATCAAATTCCCGCTAGTCGCGCCAAAGTCAGTCAAACCAACCTATTTAAGCCTTATTTATCGAAGTTCGACTTCGATACCTTACAAAAAGGTGGAAAACTTGATCGGTTTGATGTTGTCTTGGCCAATCCGCCTTATGTCCCAACCAGAAAGAGTAAAGTGCAAAAATCAGTTAAAGATTGGGAACCAAAAGAAGCACTTTTTGCTGGCAATGATGGTTTGGTTATCATCAAAAAATTTCTGAAGCAAGCCAGGCTGCATCTTGAGTCAGCCTGCCCTGAGCGTAGTCGAAGGGGTAAAATTTATCTCGAATTTGGCTATGGGCAAAAATTGGCTATCACCAAATTACTTAAGCAATTCGGCTATTCAAACTGGCAATTTCACCAAGATCAATTCGGCAAATGGCGCTGGGTAGTGGTAGAATAAGTAAAACCATGTTTAAAAATAAAAATTGGCAAAATCGTTGGATAAACAAAAATCGCTGGCCCGAGAGCCTGTTTGCTAAACGGGTTTGGCTATTTCTCAAAAATAAGAAGGTCAAAACTCTGCTTGATCTCGGTTGTGGCGGTGGTCGCGATTCGCAGTATTTTTCTCGCCGAGGGCTTAAAGTTGTGGCTCTTGACATCCTTCGGAGTGAGGATCAACAAGAAAAATTAAAACAAAATAATATTCCCTTTGTCAAAAGCGACATTAGGAAGCTTAAACTTAAGGGCAATTCTTTTGATGTCATTTATGCCCATCTTAGCCTCCACTATTTTAATAATAAAACGACCGACAAAGTTTTTAGTAATTTACACAAAATTCTTAAGCCGGGCGGTTATCTTTTTATAAAATGCAAATCGGTTAATGACCCGCTCTATGGCAAAGGCAAGAAAATAGAAGAGAATTTTTACGAAGAAGAACATTTGCGCCACTTCTTTTCTAAAGATTATATGAGAGAAAAATTAAAGAACTTTAAGATTATCAAGATTACTCAAACCAGCACCTTTAAACGTCCCAGCAAAGCTTCATTTATTGAAGCTTTTGCTCAAAAATAAAATGAAAAAAACAGAAAACAATTACGATGTTATCGTTATCGGGGGCGGACCGTCAGGGATGATGGCGGCGGGGGGGGCTGGAGAGCGGGGCAAGAAAGTTTTGTTGTTGGAGAAAAATGAACGGCTTGGCGACAAGCTCAAGGCAACCGGTGGTGGGCGATGCAATATTACCAACGCCGAGGAGGACAAGGAGGCTCTACTTCGTCATTATGGTCAGGCCAAAGATTTTCTCCAATCGCCTTTTTCTCAATTTGGTGTCAAAGATACTTTTGCTTTTTTTGAAAACCAAGGACTGCCCTTGGTGGTTGAGGCACGGAAGCGCGCTTTCCCGGCGACGCAAAAAGCGGGGGATGTTTTTCGAGTTCTTGAGAAATTTATGCGAACTGGCAAAGTTGCCATCAAAACTGGTGCCCAAGTTGTTAAGTTAATTAAAGATAATGATCAAAAAGTCACTGGGGTGATTCTGGCCAATCACGAGAAGTGTTTTGCCTCCAATTTTATCTTCGCCACTGGCGGTCTCTCTCATCCCGAACTGGGCGCAACGGGTGATGGCTTCGCGTGGCTTAAGTCGCTGGGCCACACCGTCAAAGAATCTTCGCCCGATATTGTGCCCCTCGCGGTTAAAGAAAAATGGGTGAAGGATCTCTCGGGCGTGTCGCTTTCGTTTATGAAAATTACTTTTTTTCTGGACGGCGTGAAAAAGTTTTCGAAAAAAGGCAAAATTCTTTTTACGCACTTTGGTTTGTCAGGGCCACTTATCTTAAATTCGGCCCGCGAAGTAAAATATTTGATTCAAACTGGAGGCATAGTCACAGCGCAAATTGACACTTGTCCCGACACCGATATTGGCTCGCTTGAGAAGCAAGTGATTAAAATTTTGGATCAAAACAAAAATAAAAGTTTGAAAAATGTTCTGCCCGAAATTGCCCCTGACGGTCTGGCTCCCGCTCTGATTAATTTACTAACTAAAAAAACCTGGCCGGTCAGGCTAGATTTAGCTAAAAAAGTTCACAGCCTCACCAAAGAAGAGCGTCGTGTGATTGTCGATTTGCTCAAAGCTCTCCCCCTCACTATCACTGGTCTCATGGGCTTCGATCGAGCGGTGGTCTCGGATGGGGGAGTTGATTTGGCTGAAATTGATACCCGCGCCATGCGTTCGCGTCTCCACCCTAATATCTATGTCACGGGCGATCTTCTCAATATCTCTCGCCCCTCCGGTGGCTTCTCCCTCCAACTCTGCTGGACGACGGGATATGTCGCGGGGAAGAGTGTGTGATAAAATATAATTATGAAAATAGAGAATAAATTGCACCTCTGGGGTGAAGTTTTTGATATTTTGTATGAGGATCTCGATGATTTTTCCGTTTTGCCTCGTGAATTATGCACTCAAGTCTATGGAGTTTGTTTTTGCGACGACAAATTAGTAATTGGTTTCGGCGGGAAGAAAAATGGTTGGGGTTTAATCGGGGGAACGATTGAGCCGACTGAAACCTTCGACGAAACGCTTAAACGAGAAATTATCGAAGAGTCAAATATGGAAGTGATAAAGTGGTTGCCGATTGGTTATCAAAAGATTACCGATAAAAATGGACAGGTTAAGTATCAGTTAAGAACAGCTTGTCTCGTCCGTAAACTCGGAGAGTTTTTAAGCGATCCTGCTGGCAGTATTAAGGAGGTAAAATTAATTAATCCGGCTACTTATAAAGAATATTTTGACTGGGGTGAGATTGGTGACAGAATCATAAATCGCGCCTTAGAATTAAAGATTAAATTAGAAGATGGTATTTAAATCATCGTTAGAAAAAAATAAATGCCAGAACATAAATTAAAAATTCATTCTTATCAAAAAAGTTTTCCGGCCCAATTTGCAAAAATTAAAGCGAAGCTGTCAGAGGTTTTGCCCGTGTCGGCCGAGATTGAACATATTGGCAGTACGTCTGTCCCCGGTTTGGGCGGTAAGGGCATTATCGATATCTTGATTGCTTTACCAAATTGGCATCAAGAAAAAGAGATTATTGCGAATTTACAAAAATTGGGTTACGCGCATCTTCACCCGCGTAAGAGGGGTCATATTTTTTTAAGTCCGGTCGCTGAGACAAAAAAAGGGCGATCCCCATCTTCATATAGTTTTGAAAAAGAGTGCTGGCCACAGGGGTCTATTAAAATTTCGTGATCAATTATGTTGTCGGTCGAAACTTTTAAAAGAATATCAAGAATTAAAAAATAGATTAACTAAAGAAAACAAAAATCGTACCGAATACGGCAGGCTTAAAGCTGATTTTATTAAAAAAGTGATTAAAAAATAAAGGCTGGGCGTGCGAGGGAAATTTGTGATAAGATAAAATTATGGAAAATTTATCTCAAAGTCAATTCGAGTCGTTTCTTGGTCAGAAAGTAAAAATCAAAATTGATCGAGCTTTAGGTACCAACCACCCCAAGCACTGACGACGAAATTCGCCAAGCCACCAATTTTCAAGAGCAATTTTTTAAATCGGTTATAATCAGAACCCCTCTTTGATTTTTTGAGTAAATCTGTTATAATTTGATCGGGTGTTGTTTCTTTACAATCAATCACTATCGTCACTGGGATTTGTCATTGAATCTCAAAAAGAAAACTACTTTGGCGACGGCGAGCCAAGAGTTATTATGTCGAAAGTTAGATAAGATGAAATTCTATCGAATTAAAATCTATTGCGCCAATTGTCACACCCATTTGTACGATTATGACAAAGATATGGTGGGGCATTTGATCAAGTGCTACAAGGAACGAATTGTGACTGATTACACCAAGGGCGATTTAACTTGTCCCAATTGTGGCGAAGTTTTTGCGCGTGAGGCAATGTATCACGGGATGCTAGCCAATAAGATTATCCAAGGCAAGGTCTACCACAAGGGGCATTGCTAAAGTTATCCCCTTCAAAGCTAGCTAAAAACGGACAAATCGGTTAAAATATAATTGGTTGTTCTTTTGGTTAGGAATCGAAGCACGTAGGAAGGTGTGGCCTTCAAGTTTTTCAATCGTTTCCCCTGGAAACGATTCCCCACAAACACCACATTCCTCCTACTCATCTTCTATTCCCAACACCCGCTCACCACCGCCCTCCTTCCATTTTCGGAAGTCGAGGGCGGTTTTCTTGACAGGTCTGCCCCGTCGCCCATTGTTGTGGCGGAGGGTAGCGGAGTCCGTTTCCCCGCGCGCCTGGTTTGAGACTAGACGCGCGGGGCTTTTTTTTTGTGCAAAATAAGTGATTTAGTAGTAAAATACGAGTATGAAAAAAATAATTATCGTAATCCTTGCTCTTGTTGTTGTTAGTATTATTGGAATCGGATTTTATTGGTCGCGACAATCAAAGGTAATTCCGGCTGGTGGGGTGATTAATGCGGTCACTTTTAATTGCCAAGACGAAAAAGCGATTGACGCCATCTTTTTCAAGAATCGAGTTGAGCTAACTTTGAATGATGGGCGCCATTGGCTTTTAAATCAGACGATTTCGGCCTCAGGCGCGCGCTATGCGAATGAGGATGAGAGTTTCGTCTTTTGGAACAAGGGTGACACCGCTTTTATTACTGAAAACGGGGTAACGACTTTTGCTAATTGTGTTTTGGCCGAGAACAATCAAACTGGCATCGCCGAACAGTATTTTAGTCAAAATTTTAAAAAGTTTGTTGACAATAAAACTGGTATCACCTTCGAATATCCTGACCAACTTTTGACCAAATATATTTCGGCGGTTAATTGGCCACCGAAGGCTCAAGATCTTAATAAACCTTTTGCTTGTGTCGAAACGGCGAAGCAGATAATTAACGGCCAAGATTATTGTGTGACGAAGACGAGCGAGGGGGCAGTGGGCAGTATTTATACAACTTATACTTATGCTTTCCCTTATAATAATACAACCCTAACTCTCAATTTTACCTTGCGTCTAGTGCAATGTGGCAATTATGATGACCCCAAGAAGAGCGAGTGCGAGCAAGAGCGAACAATTTTCAATCCCGACAACGCTCTCGACCAAATCGCTCAAAGCTTAACTTTTCAAATTCAATAATTAGCCAATTAGACAATTAGAATAAATTTATGATGGGAAAAGAAAAAATAGAAATTAACCCAGGAGAAAAGTACCAGAAGGAGCGACAGATATGGAATCGGCCTTGTTTTGGGCTACCCACATGGATGAACCTTGCGGGGTCGAAGTTGAATCAGGGAAGGTCAATCTCCGGGATTTTTATCTGCGCGAAGCTCAAGAGGCGCTTGGTCAGATTGTTGAGCCCGACGCCCGACGATTTTTAGAATTGGAAATTAAACGACATCAAGAAGCCCATTAACGATTCCAAGGACTACCCTTGGAAAAAATAAAAAATTTGTAAAAGATGGGATTCGTGCTATACTGGGAGTGTGAAGAATAACTACAAGAAAGAACAAGAGGTTAATTTTGTGGGGATGACGCTAGGAGAATTTATTGATTACTATAATGAAAACACGCCCGCGGCCATGCCTCGAGCAACCAAAAACGCGCTTAAAGAATTTCAGACTTCTCACGCCAACATTTTTGACGAAAGTGGCCTCTGGACTATCGACAAACATCGTCGGCGCGTGATGGATTGGCTCTCCTCGTATCACGCCGAAGCTTAATTTATTTAACTATGAAAAATACCGGCAAAGTGGGCAATAAAAAGGGGGCACCGAAATTTCGGACGCCATCAACTTTTATGGCTAATCAGAGTTTAAAAAACAATTTTAAAGTTCAGAATAACTTCAAAAGTCGTCCAACCAAGGTCTTCAATCGCGGGAAATAAGTTAGTTCTAAAACTTTTTAGGCAAAAAGAAAAGCCAAGCTTGTCTTGTCTCATCGAAACCCCGGGGGATAAGGCTCTTTGAGATCGCTTGGCTTTCTGAGAGCCTGTCTTCTGTGAGGCAGAAGGAAAGGCTCTCTTTCGGGGGGAAGAACAAAAAGAAGGAAGCGAGCGGGGCGTGGATTGCCGCGGGCGAAGCGGGTGAGGCTTACTTTTTCTGACACCCTGCCCACTTCCAACTCAAAGAATGTTTAATCTGCTTGGAAGTCTATCAGATTCCCCCAGAATATGCAAGTTTTGTCTATTTTTATTAATCCTGTATAATTAACAGATATGGAAAAATCTAAAGAATTTATTATTTGGTTCAAGGATCTCGCTATCTCGGATATCCCCCTCGTCGGTGGCAAAAACGCGGCGTTGGGTGAGATGTTTAATAATTTAGTGCAAATGGGAGTCAATGTGCCCAACGGTTTTGCCATTACGGCCTACGCCTATTCATATTTTCTTGAGAAAACGGGTTTGAAAAATAAAATTAAAGAAGTTCTCACCGATCTCGATACCCACAATATTCTTGATTTGCAAAAGCGAGGGCACAAGGTGCGTGAGTTGATTATTAACGAAGAATTGCCCGAAGAATTGCGCGTTGAGATTATCTCGGCCTATCAAAAATTGAGTTCGAGTTATCATGCTAAAAATGTGGATGTCGCCGTGCGTTCCTCGGCCACGGCCGAAGATTTGCCGGGGGCCTCGTTTGCCGGTCAACAAGAAACTTTCCTCAATATCAATAGCGAGAAGGAATTAATGCTGGCCGTGCGCAAATGTATGGCCTCACTCTTCACCAATCGCGCCATTTCTTATCGCTTTGATAAAGGCTTCTCGATGTTTGATGTTTTGTTGTCGGTGGGGGTGCAAAAGATGGTGCGGAGTGACTTGGGCTCGTCGGGGGTGATGTTCTCAATTGATACCGAAACCGGTTTTGATAAAGTCGTCATCATCAATGCTTCTTATGGTTTGGGTGAGATGGTGGTCTTGGGTCGGGTAACACCCGACGAATACACGGTTTTCAAACCATCGCTCGAGCGTGGTTATCACTCAATTTTGTCAAAGACGCTTGGTCAGAAGGATGTTAAATTAATTTATGACAAGAAGGGGACAAAGCCGGTTAAAGTGTCGGTGGCCGACTTTAATAAATTTGCGTTAACCGATGACGAAATTACCAAATTGGCGGTTTGGGGAATGACGATCGAGAAATATTTTTCGAACAAACATAATCGCTATCAACCGATGGATATGGAGTGGGCTAAGGATGGCAAAACTGGCGAACTTTATATTGTTCAAGCTCGACCTGAGACGATTCATGCTGGCACCGACAAAAATGTTTACTCCGAATATGTTTTAGGCAAAAAAAGTAAAGAAATTCTTCGGGGCACCGCGATTGGCGCCAAGATTGCGTCAGGCCGAGTGCGAATTATTCGCGATGCCAAACAGATGAGCACTTTCAAGAAGGGTGAAATTTTGGTGACCGAAATTACCGATCCCGACTGGGAACCGATTATGAAGATTGCCTCGGCCATTATTACCGAGAAGGGCGGGCGCACTAGTCACGCGGCGATTGTCTCGCGCGAGTTGGGCGTGCCGTGCATTGTGGGCACCGGTCAGGCCACAAAAAAATTAAAAAATAATCAATTGATTACCGTCGATTGTTCCTCGGGCAAAGATGGTATTGCTTATGAAGGTAAACTTGAATTTGAGGTCAAAGAGCATCATTTGGATCGCTTGCCCAAGACGCGAACGAAGGTGATGGTTAATATTGGTTCACCCGAAGATGCTCGGCGCAATTTTCATTTGCCCACGGCGGGGGTGGGCCTGGGTCGGCTGGAATTTATCATCAGCTCGTATATTAAAGTTCACCCTAATGCCCTTTTGAATTACAAAGAATTGCAAAGGAGTAAGGACCCGCGCGCCAAGAAGGCGGTGGCCTCAATCAACGAATTAGCTAAGGAATACAAAAACAAAACTGATTATTATGTCGGCGAATTAGCCGAGGGCGTGTCGTTAATTGCGGCCGCTTTTTATCCTCACGATGTGATTATCCGTTTTTCGGATTTCAAAACCAACGAGTATCGCACGCTAATTGGCGGTGATTTGTATGAGCCGGAGGAGGAAAACCCGATGATTGGTTGGCGGGGCGCCTCGCGTTATTATGATCCCAAATTCCGCAAAGCGTTTGCGTTGGAGTGCAAGGCGCTCTACAAAGTGCGTCAGGAAATGGGCTTTGCCAATATTATCCCGATGATTCCTTTTTGCCGGACCGTTGAGGAGGCTAAACAAGTGGTGGCGATTATGGAGGAGGCTGGTCTCGATCGCCAAGCGGATTCGTCACTCAAAATTTATGTGATGTGCGAAATTCCGTCGAATGTGACGGAGGCCGAAGAATTTCTCGAAATTTTTGACGGGATGTCGATTGGCTCGAATGATTTAACGCAATTAACGCTTGGCCTCGATCGTGATTCGAATTTAATCAGCCATATTGCCAACGAGAATCATCCGTCGGTGAAAAAATTAATCGAAGTAGCGATTAGCGCTTGTCGACGAAATCACAAATACATCGGCATTTGCGGTCAGGCGCCGTCTGATTATCCCGAATATGCCGAGTTCTTGGTCAAAAATGGCATTGAGAGCATTTCGCTTAATCCTGATACTGTGATTAAAACTCTGCCTATTATCGAAGAAGCGGAGAAAAAATATCCAGCGCCTAATGCTTAAAAGATGAAAACTTTATTTTTTGAATTAGAAAATTGGGAACGAGAGTTTATCGAAGCAAGTTCAAAGTCGGACTTAGTTACACAAAGTACGACTTCTAACTTGCCGACCGAACCAGAAGTCGTATCTCGCGTAGCCAGATCCGACTTCGAGTTCGTTGAAGGAGTTTTGGCTGAGGAGACGATTGCCAAATTAACCGACGAGCAAAAAGAGGCCGAGATTATTTCTATTTTTGTGGATTCGGTGATAAATGCGAAAGTTTTAGAGAGCTTCCCGAATTTAAAAATGATTGCGACGCGGTCAACTGGTTATGACCATATTGAACTTGAAGCTTGTCGAGCCAAGGGAATAATGGTAGCCAATGTGCCAAGCTATGGCGAAGAAACGGTGGCTGAATATGCTTTTGCTTTAATGCTCACCTTGTCGCGCAAAATTTTTGAGAGTTATGACCGGATTAAAGAAACGGGGAGTTTTGACCTTACTGGGATGCGTGGTTTTGATTTGAATGGCAAAACCTTGGGAGTGATTGGCACGGGCAAAATCGGCAAGAATGTCATTGAAATTGCCAATGGCTTCAACATGAAGGTGATTGCCTATGACAAATTCCCCGATGAAGCTTATCGGCAAAAAATGGGTTATGAGTATCTCTCGTTTGATGAAGTGCTGGCCCAGTCTGACATTTTGACGCTTCATGTGCCTTTTTTGCCCGAAAATGAACATTTGATTAATGCCGAAACCATCGCCAAGATGAAAAAAGGCGTTTATTTAATCAACACCGCGCGCGGAGCTTTAGTTGACACGGATGCTTTGCTTAAAGCTCTCCAATCTGGGCAAATTGCTGGTGCTGGTCTAGATGTGCTGGAAGAAGAGGGGGTCATTAAAGATGAATTAAATTTTCTCACTCGTCTCTCGTCAGGGCAAGCCAGTGCTCATCAAAATGGTCATAATTTTAAAACGATTTTAGAGAACCACGTCTTGGTCGATCTGCCGAATGTTGTGATCACGCCCCACAACGCTTTCAATACTTGGGAAGCGCTCAAACGAATTCTTAATACCACGCTTGAAAATATCAAAAGCTTCTCCGCCGGCATCCCCCAAAATTTGGTGAAATAATTTGGGAGCCGAACTCCCAAACTTGCTTGGCAGGCAAGGGTGTTTGGGTGTATAATAATAGGTAGAGTGTTCACTAGCTTGCCCCCTAGGAAGGGCGTAGGAGTTTGTTATGCATGTCCTCGATTTAACACATCTCTTGGTTGCGCGGGCTTTCGGTCTAGAGGAGGCACGGAAGCGTCGCTTAAAAAGACGTCTCGATGGTCTCCAGGACCAGGAGAAGCTCAATGATGCCCTCAACCGTCAACGGGAGTGGCAGTCTTACGCCGAAAAGACTGCTTTTGACGACGATCGCGATTGACGACCCGCCCCGATTTGCGTTGCAGAAGCCACGCCGATCGAGGGCGGGCTTTCTGTTTATGAAAGAAATAAAATTCCGCCCTAAATTTTATAAAAATCAAGAATTTTGCTAGCATTAAGCTCGTGAGCGATTTTAGTTTTAAAATTGAGAAGAAGATGAAGACTGGCCTCGGGCGGGCTGGGGTGATTCACACGGCGCATGGCGATATTGAAACGCCAGCTTTTGTGACGGTGGGTACCAAGGCGACGGTTAAAGCGCTGACGCCAGAAATGGTTAATAGTTTGGGTGCATCCGTAGTTTTGGCTAATACTTATCATCTCTATTTGGAACCCGGCGATGAATTGGTGAAAAAGGCGGGCGGACTTCATCGTTTTATGAATTATGATGGGCCAATGATGACCGACTCGGGCGGGTTTCAAGTTTTTTCGCTTGGGGCAGCGTTCGGCGAAGGGGGAATTAGTAAGCTGATAAATGGCTTAACATCGGAAGTCGAACTTCGGAACATTAGTAAAATGGGGATAAATGGAGAGGGTGTTGCTAAACTAGCTAAGATTGATGAGGATGGCGTCACTTTCAAATCAGTGATTGATGGGTCGGAACATCGCTTCACACCCGAGCGCTCGATGCAAATCCAGCATAATCTGGGCGCTGATATTATTTTTGCGTTTGATGAATGCACTTCGCCCTTGGCCGATTATGATTATCAGAAAGAGGCGATGGCGCGAACGCATCGTTGGGCGGAACGGTCGTTAAAAGAGCATCAAAGACTGATTCGCGAGGCAAATTCGAAGTCGGACTTAGTTACACAAAGTACGACTTCGAATCACCCCTCGCTCGACGAGTCGGGTGAGCCCGAAGTCCAACTTCTGGGCACCTCGAAGTTGGACTTCAAGCCGACTACTCGACGATCCACTCTCCCGGCTTTGTTCGGTATTGTTCAGGGGGGTCGGCATCAGGATTTACGCGAAGAAAGTGCACGAATGATTGGGGCGATGGACTTTGCTGGGTTTGGTATTGGCGGGTCGTTTAATAAAGAAGATATGGGCACGGCCGTTGGTTGGGTCAGTGAAATTTTGCCGGAAGATAAGCCCAGACATTTGCTTGGGATTGGTGAGCCGGCGGATATTATTGAAGGCATCAAGAATGGCGCCGATACTTTTGATTGTGTGACACCGACGCGGATGGCGCGCAATGGGACTTTGATGGTTAAAAATGGCAGGTTAAATATTCTTAACGCTCAATATCGCGAAGATTTGGGTCCAATTGAAAAAGGTTGTGGTTGCTATGTTTGCCAACTTAACTCTGACGGTACCGCCAAATATTCACGCGCTTATCTCGCCCACCTCTTTCGCGCCAAAGAAATCTTGGCTTCGACTCTGGCTTCGATTCATAACCTCTATTTCTTGATTCATTTGACCAAGCAGATTCGCCAAGACATTTTAGCTGAAAAATTTAAATAAAATGAACAAAAAAATATTCAACTTAAAATCAAAATTTGCTCCAGCCGGGGATCAGCCTAAGGCAATTAAGACGTTGGTCGCGGGGTTGAAGAAGGGTCGAGAACATCAGACCTTATTAGGCGTGACTGGTTCAGGCAAGACCTTTGCTATGGCTAATGTAATTGCCGAATACAATAAACCAACTTTAGTCATTGCCCACAATAAAACGTTGGCGGCTCAACTGGCGCAAGAATACCGCGATTTTTTCCCCGATCACGCGGTGCATTATTTTGTCTCTTATTACGATTACTATCAGCCCGAGGCCTATATTGCTCACTCCGATACTTATATTGAGAAGGATGCAAGTATTAATGAGGAGATTGAGCGATTAAGACATGCCTCAACCCAAGCGTTATTGACGAGGTCGGATGTAATTATCGTCGCCTCGGTCTCGTGTATTTATGGCCTCGGTTCACCCGAGGAATATGCCAAGAGTTTTGTCAGATTGTTGGTGGGCGATAAATATACTCGCCAAGAAATAATTGAGAAATTGATTAGTGTTTATTATGAACGCACTAATGCTGATCTTACCCCGGGCACTTTTCGCGCCATCGGTAACTCGGTGGAGATTATGCCACCGGGCGAAAGGGAGATTGTAAACTTAAAAATGGCGGGCGACTCGATTAGCCAGATTCTAATTATTGACGCTATTTCGCGCCAGATAATTAATGAGCCAAACGAGACTTATCTTTACCCCGCCAAACATTTTATTACGACCGATAAGGAACGCGATCGGGCGATTGCTTCGATCCAGGCCGAGCTTGAAGAGAGATTGAAAGAGCTAAATAAAGAGGGCAAATTGCTTGAAGCCGAGAGATTAAAGCGTCGCACTAATTATGATCTCGCGATGATCAAAGAGATTGGTTATTGTAATGGGATTGAGAATTACTCGCGTCATTTGTCGGGCCGAAAAAAGGGGGAAGCGCCCGCGACGCTCTTAGACTATTTTCCTCATCAGGCCAATGGCTCGGCCGACTTTTTGACAATTATTGATGAATCTCATGTGGCCGTGCCTCAAATTCGTGGGATGTTTGCTGGTGACGAGAGTCGCAAAAAGAATTTGGTGGCATACGGTTTTCGGCTTCCCTCCGCGCTTGATAATCGCCCTTTACGCTTCCCGGAATTTGAAGAACGGGTTGGACCGGTAATTTATACGAGCGCGACGCCGGGGGAATATGAATTGGAAAAAAGTGGCAAGAAAGGGGTTGTTGAACAAATTATTCGTCCGACCGGTTTGATTGATCCAGAGATTGAGGTGAGGCCTATTCTTAATAACCAAATAAAAGACTTTATTAAAGAAGCCCAAAAAGAAATTAAAAATGGTCATCGCGTCATCGCGACCACCTTAACCAAGAAGATGGCCGAGGATTTGGCCGAGTTTTTGAAAAAGGAGGGGGTGAAGTCTGAATATCTACATAGTGAAGTGAAGACGATGGAGCGGATCAAAATTTTGACGGATTTTCGTCGCGGGGTTTTTGATTGTCTGGCTGGCGTTAACTTATTGCGCGAAGGTTTGGATTTGCCCGAAGTTTCGTTTATCGGGATTTTGGATGCCGACAAAGAAGGCTTTTTGCGTTCGGAGGTCTCGCTGATTCAAACTATTGGTCGCGCGGCCCGCAATTTGGCCGGCCGAGTGATCCTTTACGCCGATGTCATGACGGGTTCGATGCAGAAGGCGATTGATGAAACTAATCGTCGGCGAGCTATCCAATTGGCTTATAACAAGAAGCACCACATCACGCCGGTTTCGATTACCAAAAAGATTCATGATATCACCGATTCGTTGGCGGGTGAGCGTCATAAAGCAGTGGCCAATTTGTTAGCGATCGAAATGCCCGGTCTCGATCGGAAGGGTTTGAGGAAATTAATCAAAGAAAAAAACAAACAAATGACCGAAGCCGTCAAAAATCTCGACTTCGAAACCGCGGCCATTTTAAGGGATGAGATTCGCGAATTGGAGAAAAATCGATAATAGCTTTATAATCTAAACATGAAATTAATTATTCTAAGAGGCCTGCTCGGTTCGGGGAAAACAGAATTAGCCAATAAATTAGCTGCCGATCTGGGCGCTGAGGTCTTGCATATTGATAATTTTAAAACTCAAATCCGAAAGGATTTCCCTGGCCAATATTCTTGGACAGAGATTAAAGCAAAAGCCTATGACTCAGCCCTTGAATATTTAGCAAAGGCCGAAACTAACGAAGTACCAGTACTTGTTTGTGAGGAGCTACTACAAGACAAGGCTTTTGTCCGTCGACTTATCGACTTTTGTCAGGAAAAGGGGGTTGAGACAAGCTGGTTTAGGGTTGAGAGAAGTTTAGAAAAACTTTTGGAGTTAGAGCAAACGCCAGAGAGGGCCAAGAGGCCCGTTCATAATTCGAAGGAAGATTTTGAGAACTTGGATAGAGAAATTAGGGAAATTGTCATCCCTGACGAAAAAATAATTGATAATAATGGTAGTTTAAGCGAAGCCTTGTTGGAAATAGAAAATTTGTTGGGAGGAGAAAATCTGTCCCGAGAGTTATCGATTGAAACCCAAAAAATTAGGTAATTCTAAATTGACAAATTTGTGAAATAGGCAAAAATTAAACCCTGTGTTATAATCACCCCATCACCCTATGGGCCAACCAGAGGGCCATTAATGGTGCGATGCCAATTTACGAAGGCATGTTAATGATACGAATATATTAAAAAATGGAAGAACATAAAATCAAAATTAAGGGGGCGCGAACGCATAACCTTAAAAATATTAATTTAGAAATACCGCGCAATAAGCTAGTGGTTTTTACGGGTTTGTCGGGGTCGGGGAAATCAAGCCTGGCGTTTGATACGATTTTTGCCGAGGGTCAAAGACGCTATGTCGAATCCTTGTCGGCTTACGCGCGACAATTTTTGAAGCAATTGCCTAAGCCTGACGTGGACGAAATTTCGGGTTTGTCGCCAGCGATTTCGATTGATCAAAAATCTCGTTCGCATAACCCACGCTCAACGGTGGCCACGATTACCGAAATTTATGATTATTTGCGCGTGCTTTATGCCCGCATTGGTCAACCCCATTGTCCGGTTTGTGGCACGCGGATTGAGAAATTGTCGCACGAGGAAATTGTGAATTTTGTGAAAGCTAAGATGGATGAGGCTACCGAAGTTGGACTTCGGGCTCATCGAAGTCCAACTTCTTCCGCCTTAGCCGCCTCTGTTACTTTACTTGCGCCGGTTGTGAGGGGCCGAAAAGGCGAGTATTATCAATTGCTTTATGATTTAATCGAAAAAGGTTACTCCGAAGTTTTGATTGATGGCAAAAAGCACAAATTGCGCGAACGAATCATTCTGACTAAAACCAAAAAGCACGATATCGATGTGGTAATCGATGAGATACCTTTAGCGGACTTTAATCAAAAGGTCACCAAGAACTCCCCTTTAAAAACTTCTCAAGGGAAGTCCTTGGCGACGATTGTGGCTTCAGCTAAATCTGACTCGGCTAATGAAAGATTGACTGAAGGGGTTGAGCGAGCGCTTAAAGAAGCCGATGGTTTGGTTAAAATTGTTATCAATGGCGAGATCTCTTTGTTGTCTTCAAAATTCGCTTGCCCCAACGACGGCTTCTCCTTCCCCGAAATTGAACCACGTCTTTTTTCGTTCAACTCGCCTTATGGCGCTTGCCCAGAGTGTCACGGTTTGGGCACCAAACATATGTGGGGCAATGAGATTTGCGAGGTTTGCCAAGGCGCGCGTTTGCGACCGGAGGCCTTGCAGGTTAAAATCCCTTCGGCCAGCTCAGGGCAAGCTCTTAACATTGTCGAGACAGTTAACCTGTCAATTGGCGAAGCCAAAAAACTTTTCGAGACACTTAAACTTACGCCGAAAGAAAAAGCGATCTCCGAAGTTTTATTAAAAGAAATTGGCGCGCGATTAAAATTCTTAAATGATGTTGGCTTAGATTATGTTGAGTTAAGCCGACGAGCCGACACGCTTAGTGGTGGTGAGGCTCAACGAATTCGTCTTGCTTCGCAACTTGGTTCGCGTTTGGTGGGCACGCTCTATGTGCTTGATGAACCAACAATTGGTTTGCACGCGCGTGACAATGATAAATTGATTAAGACCTTACTCGAGTTGCGTGATTTGGGCAACTCTATTGTGGTGGTTGAGCACGACGAGGACACGATTTTCGCTTCGGATTATTTAGTTGATATTGGACCTGGCGCCGGTGTGCATGGTGGGCATATTGTAGTGGCTGACGAGACTGACAAACTTTTAACCTCCAAGAAAAATGATTATCACTCACTAACCGTCGATTATCTGCGGGGTGATCTTGAAATCCCCGTACCGGAAAATCGGCGGATTAAAGATAAGGGGACGATCAAAATTCGCGGTGGCAATATCTTTAATATCAAAAATCTCAATGTTGATATCCCTTTGGGGAGATTGGTGGCAATTACGGGCGTTTCGGGTTCGGGCAAATCGTCATTGATTTATGAAATTTTACACAAAAATTTACAGGGTCGGCTTGAACGACGTTATCGCACTAACGAGCTCTTTAATTGTCACGAGTTTAGCGGGAGCGAATATTTAAGCCGAGTGGTAATGATTGACCAGTCACCAATTGGTCGCACCCCACGTTCGAATCCGGCCACTTATACTGGGGCCTTTACCTTTATTCGCGAATTATTGGCGGAGACGGCGCTGGCCCGAGCTCGGGGTTGGAAGGCGTCCCGCTTCTCCTTCAACGTGGCGGGGGGTCGGTGTGAGGCTTGTCAGGGCAATGGCGAAGTCGCGGTCGAAATGCATTTTTTGCCAACCATCTATGTCCCCTGCGATATTTGTCACGGAACAAGGTATGAAAAAGATACGCTTGAGGTGCAGTACAAGAAAAAAAATATCAGTCAGATTTTGCACCTGACGGTGGAAGAGGCGCTCGAATTTTTTAATGACATTCCCGCCATTCATGATCGATTAAAAACGCTTAATGAAGTGGGGCTTGGCTATTTAGAATTAGGTCAATCGGCTACCGATTTGTCTGGGGGTGAAGCGCAACGGGTTAAGATTTCATCCGAACTTTATCGTCCTCATACTGAACGGACCTTGTATATATTAGATGAGCCGACTATTGGTCTCCATTACGAAGATGTTAAAAAGTTAAATGAGATTTTGCAAAAATTAGTGGAGAAGGGGAATACGGTGGTGGTCATTGAGCATAATATGGAGGTAATTAAATGTGCCGATTATATTATTGATTTGGGGCCCGAAGGTGGGCTCGGTGGTGGAAATTTGGTGGCCAAGGGCACACCCGAAGAAGTGGCTTACGCGCCCGGGTCTCACACCGCCAAATATTTGAAGAGAGCCTTGCGGAAAAAATAAAAAAATGAAGTCTCAAGACTTAAAAAAATACAAATTACCTGATTTGCCAGGGGTCTATTTTTTTCAACGGGATCGAGAAATTCTTTATGTTGGCAAAGCCACTTCACTCAAAGATCGCGTGAAGAGTTATTTTGCGGGTGATTTGGGAGAGACGAGAGGCCCCAAGATTACCCAGATGCTTACTCTCGCCAATAAAATAAAGTGGCAAGAGACCGATTCTGTTCTCGAGGCTTTATTGTTGGAGACTGAATTAATTAAAAAGCATCAACCAGTTTATAATACCCGAGAAAAAGACGACAAGAGTTATTGGTTTGTTATTATCACCGATGAAGATTTTCCTCGGGTTCTCCCGATCCGTGGTCGTGAGCTAGAAGGGCGAGCTTTGGGAAGTCGTACTTCAAGTGAGCCCGAAGTCCGACTTCAAAAAACGAAGCCCGAATTTGTTTTTGGGCCATTTCCTTATGGTGGGGAATTGAAAGAGGCTCTTAAAATAATTAGGAAAATTTTTCCGTATCGAGACAAATGCTTGCCTTGCGTCGCTTCAGCGAAGCAGGGTGTGCCTTGTCGGTTGAGAGGTGAGTCCTCAAGTGAGCCCGAGGTCTCTCCTCGTAACCGATGCCGACCTTGCTTCAACCGGCAAATTGGTCTTTGCCCTGGTGTTTGCACGGGTGAAATTTCAAAAATTAATTATCGAAAAATTGTGCGAAATATTGAGTTGCTTTTTAGGGGTAAGAAAAAAGAGATAGTAAAAAAATTAGAGCAAGAGATGAAGTCGCTGGCGAAAAAACGAGAATTTGAGAAAGCGAGTGAGGTGAGAGATCAAATTTTCGCCCTGAATCATATTCGAGATGTGTCTTTATTAAAAAAGAGAAGTTCGATTGGGCGAGATCGTCCAATAAGCCCTTACTCAATCCGTCTTGAGGCCTATGACATCGCTCATTTGGCGGGGACAAATACGACGGGGGCAATGGTGGTGTGGCAAAATGGCGAATTAGATAAGCATGAATATAAAAAATTTAAATTAAGGGGGGTCAAAGCTGGCTCGCCTGACGATCTGGCTAATCTTCACGAGATTTTGGAACGACGCTTTAATCACCCTGAGTGGCCTCAACCAGATATTATTGTGGTGGATGGCAATCAGGTGCAGGTTGAGGTGGCAAAAAAAGTAATTAAGAGTCAGGTGCGAAAAATGACTTCGGGCTCACCTGAAGTCGCGTTTCGCACCCCACAAGTCATTGCCGTGACTAAAGATGATAAACATCGAGCCTCAAGATTAATTGGCGATCCGGCCATCATCCGCGATTATCGTCAGGCCATTATTGAGGTTAATGCTGAGGCTCATCGTTTTGCACTGGCCTACCATAGAAAATTACGCCGGCGATTGGTATAATAAAGGGGTGTTAATTCTTGATCCGTTTTTGAATTTTTCGTTTATTAATTATCCGAGTTTTTGGGTGATTTTGCTGGTCTTTTTTATCGCCGTGTTTTATCTTGGGCGTTTTTGGCAGAGTCGCGAAAGTCGTTTGCAATTATTGATCGACGAAGCGAATCTTAAGACTCAACAAATTCAAGAATTAGAGAAAGTTAATCGAGAACTCGAAGTTAAAAATCGTGAACTTTATTCGAAAGAGCTTGGTTTAACTTTAGCTAACAAGAAACTGCAAACACTGGAGGAAGCCAAATCCAAGTTTATTTCGGTGACCACTCATCAACTCCGCACCCCTTTGGCCGCGATTAAATGGACACTTGACATGACGGCCAAGGGGCAATTAGGGCCAGTCAATGACGATCAGAAGAAATTTTTGCTTCAAGGGTTAACTAGTACCAATCGGGTGATTTCCATCGTTAACGATTTGCTTAAAGTGGACTCAATTGACGCTGACCAAGCTGATTATAATTTTGCTCCGACTGATTTGGTTAAATTGATTTCTAATTTAATTTTCGAATTTAATAGCCAAGCGGCGCTTAAAAAGATTAACTTTGTTTTTCTTAAGCCGCAAACAGCCGTCCCACTAGTCGAGATTGATGCCGATAAAATTCGAATGGTTGTTGAAAATCTTATTAATAACGCCGTCAAATATACACCCGAAAATGGTCAGGTAACGGTCAAAATTTCGGACGAGCAACTTAACCGGGCTGAAGGATCTCTAGTGGTCAGCGTGACCGACTCGGGGATTGGCATCCCGGCCAGCGAAACTGACAAAATTTTTCATAAATTCTTTCGCGCTTCAAACGCAATCAAGGCCGAGCCAGATGGTTCTGGTTTAGGCTTATTTATTGCTCGAGACATTATTGAGAAGCACGGGGGAGCGATTTGGTTTGAAAATCAGTCAGGGTCGGGTCCACAAGGCACGGTTTTCTCTTTCACTTTACCTTTACATCAAAAAAAAGTATAATCGAGACAGGTAGTAAGTAATAAGTAGTAAGTGAAAAATTAATAGTTTTAATAAAAAATTATGGACAACACAGAACCAAAGAAAATTTTAATTGTCGAGGATGACGAGTTTTTGCGCTCGTTGAATGCCAAACGCTTAGAAACAGAGGGCTTCAAGGTCTCGGTGGCGGTGGACGGCCAGAGTGCGCTCGACCTGATTCCGAAAGAATTACCCGACCTCATTTTTCTCGATTTATTATTGCCGGGCGTTGACGGTTTTGAGGTGTTAAAAAAGATTAAGGCCGATGAAAAAACCAAAGCGATCCCGGTGATTGTTTTCTCCAATTTAGGTCAAAAAGAGGATATTGAGAAGGCCCATAATCTTGGCGCGCAGGATTTTCTCGTTAAAGCCAATTTTACTCTTGATGACGTCGTGCTTAAGATTAAAGAGGTTTTAAAATAAAACATGCGATGCTAATCTGTGAATACATGCGAATCTACGAATAACAAATAGGTATGATTAAGGTGGGAATTTTACGTGGCGGGGTAGGGCACGAATATGAAGTGTCGCTCAAAACGGGCGCCAATGTGCTCAAAAACTTGCCGAGCGACAAATATCAGCCGGTCGACATGCTCTTATCGCGGGATGGCACTTGGCATGTCAACGGTTTGCCAGTCTCACCAGAACGCGCCGTGCGCAGTGTTGATGTCATTTTTAACGCTCTTCATGGCGAATTTGGCGAGGATGGTCAAGTTCAACAGATTTTGGACCTTTTACAGACCCCTTATACTGGTTCAGGCACGGTGGCCTCGGCTTTGGGGATGGATAAACCGCGGGCTAAGGAAATTTTCAAAAAAGCCGGATTAAAAGTGCCAAATGGGGTGGTTTTAAAGCGAGGAGATCAGACCCTTCGACAAGACTCAGGGCAAGCAGAAACCGAAGCAGTGGCGTACGATGCCTTTCAGAAAATTTCACCGCCGTGGATTATCAAGCCAGCCGGCAGTGGCTCCTCGGTTGGTCTTTATTTAGCACGCACTTTTCCTGAATTGGTTCAGGCGATTGAAAGTTGTTTCAAATTTAGCGATGCCGTTTTAGTTGAAGAATATATTCGCGGTAAAGAGGCGACTTGCGGGGTAGTTGATAGCCTGCGCGGACAAGATTATTATTCACTTTTGCCCATCGAAATCGTCACCCCCGATAACAAAAATCTTTTTGATTATGAGGCTAAATATACTGGCATTACGTCCGAAATTTGTCCCGGTCGTTTTACTAAAGACGAAAAAAAGGAACTCGAGAGTCTCTCGGCCCAAATTCACCGAGCTCTTGGCCTGCGTCATTACTCTCGCTCCGACTTTATCTTATCGCCAAGGGGCATTTATGTGCTCGAAGTCAATACTTTGCCCGGTTTGACCGAAGAATCGCTCATCCCTAAATCTCTGCGGGCTAGCGGTATCCCTTACGGCCAATTTTTGGACCATATTGTCACTTTGGCCTTAAATTAAGGTAAAAACGGGTTATCCACTTTTTTGTAGGCTTTGGTGGTTTTTGATAAAAAGGCATTTTTGCTAGTAATTAGAGTAATTACTAGTTTTATTTTTAATTATGAATAAAAAGATTCTTACCTTTTTGTTATTATTAGCCCCCGTTGTAACTCTGGCTTCACCAACGGCCACCTTGGACGTTTATACGATTGATAATTTAATTATTTCTCCCAAAGATACTTCTGGTCTTTTTGCGACGACCTCTAGCATTGACTTGGGTTTTTCGGACCCAGTTTCGGTCAATTTAGATATTCTTGATTCGCTCGGTTCTCAAGTTAAACATATCTATAACAACTCAAGTGTGACGAATCCTGATCCCAAAATTTGGTACGGGAAAGATAATGGCAGTAATTTTGTCGCTGACGGGACCTATACGGTTCAAGTCGTTTATTCTGACGCTGGTGGGGTAGCGACCAATACCTCCGAAACTATTATCGTTGATAATGATGTTCCGATTGTGGGAGCGATAACAATTACTCCGAGCTATGTGTCTGGCCCAACCACTTATATTGCTACCACCTCAAGCTTTAGTGTGCCGGTTGATGACGAAGGAACTGGAGTTCGAGATTGCAATTTTGGCTATGATAATGGCTCGGTTAAATATTGGCTTACGACGATCACTCCGACGGCTGGTTATTGCGTTTTTGACGATGTTGATACTTCTGATCAGACAATGACGAGAATTGTTGCTCAAGCTTACGATAACGCTTTGCACTCTCAAGGCACCGAGTTGGCTGTGGTGGTTGATGTTGAGGCTCCAGTCATTACTCTGGTTGGTGATTCAACCGTTAATCTCGAGGTTGGGACTTCTTATACTGACGCTGGGGCCACGGCCAATGACAGTGTCGAGGGAGATTTAACTTCTCAAATTGTTTCGGCTGGAACAGTTGATACTTCAACCGTTGGCACTTATGCAATAACTTATAACGTCACTGATAGTTTGGGTAATATCGCTACCGAAGTGACTAGAACCGTAAATGTTGTCCTGACTCCAACCTCAACTCCACCCCCAAGTTCTGGTAGTCACAGCTCTGGTTATGTTCTCGGTTGGGGACCAAATGGGCCGATTAATCCGGTTTTGGGGCAAGTGTTGGGCACTTCGACGAGCCGAGCTCTAGGTGCTTCAACGAGCAAAGCACCAGGGGTAACTCGTGAAAGAAAATTGCTCATTATTCAGAAAAGATTGAATTTCTTGCGTCGAGACTTCTTAACTTTGAGGCGCCAACAATTACAAAAACTCTCAAAACAATTACAGACTCTCCAACAGCAACTAGATAATCTTAAAAATCCGAAGGCGGAAGTGAAGGCTAAAGCTAAACCAGTGGCGACTCAAGCCGTTACTATTGAAGGACCAGCCGGAATAGGAGAAGTTATCACTCCGGTTGACGAAACAGAGTCAACGGCGACCACCACGGCTCCAGTGACGCCGACCAAACCTTGGTGGAAATTCTGGTAGAAAATTATTGAGGTAAAATATTAAGAGCGAGAGCCCGCGTTATGTCAAATGTGACACCGCAAGGCCCCCGCTCTTCTTGGAGGGAATACCGTCCTTCCCCGGACATGTTGCTGGTAGCTTGCCGACCACTAGCAGGAAGGAGATGGGGAAGGACAGTTCCGCTTTCTAGTCTAGCAAGCCCCTTTTTATTGTCAAGCTCAGAGAGGGCGAATGGAGATGAGGAACATCTTGCACGTTGATAATCTCCTTGGTACAATTAAACAATGAGATCGAATTTTGCCCTCCTGAAACCCCAAGCCCTTTCTCTTCGGAAACAAGGGAAAAGCTACGGGGAAATTAGACAGATTTTGAAATCCCCAATACCTAAGAGCACCTTGTCATATTGGTGTAAAAATCTTCCTCTATCAAAAACTCAACAGGTTAAGATTGAAATTTTAGCGAAAAAAGGGTCAAAAAAGGGGTTAGCTTTGGCCTGGATTGCTAATGACGTCAAAAAGAAAGAACGGCTAAAAGAAGTAAGGAGTCAAATTTCTCATTTGCCTGATAAACTGAAAGATAAAAATGTCGCCAAAATTGCTCTCGCCATGCTTTATCTTGGCGAGGGATCCAAGAACCAGAGTTCTCTAGTATTTGGAAATTCTAATCCATTTGTGATATCCTTATTTTTGAAACTATTAAGGTTTTGTTATCCCCTAAATGAGCAAAAGTTTCGATGCACGGTTCAGTGTCGTGCTGATCAGAACGTTAAAAATCTAGGAATGTTTTGGTCTAAGGTTACTGGAATATCTAATCAGCTCTTTTATAAACCCCAGATAGACAAAAGAACTATTGGATTAAAAACCAAAAAAGTTGATTATCAAGGTGTTTGCCGAATTGATTATTTTTCAGCAGACATTTTTACAGAGTTAATGCAGATTATAGATTTAATATGTAGAAAATAAGGGCTTGTAGCTCAGCTGGTAGAGCACTGCTATGGCATAGCAGGGGTCAGGGGTTCGAGCCCCCTCAAGTCCACCATTCCGAATTTGTTAAAGAAGTTGCGAACAAAACTTGGTCTTTCTCAAGATGATTTTGCTCGCAAGGCGGATGTTCCCTATACAACGCTTACCAATGTTAATATTGAGGAATTGATAAAATAATTTATGAACACTTATTCCATTACAGTATCAAACCTAACAAAGAAATTTTCTTTCTCCGCAAGAAACGCTTCTTCAGGTTGGTTAAAAAATTTGTTTTCGCCAGAGACTAAAGAAATTGTGGCGGTTAATGATATTTCTTTTTCGGTCAAACACGGCGAACGCATAGCTTTCATCGGTCCAAACGGGGCGGGTAAATCTACTACGATTAAAATGCTTACAGGCATACTTTTTCCAACCTCGGGTAAAGTAAATATTCTTGGTTTTGACCCGACAAAAGACCGAAAGAAACTTGCTTACCAAATCGGTACGGTTTTTGGTCAGCGTTCGCAACTTTTGCCTAATCTACCTCTAACGGATTCACTCGAATTTTTTGGAGTAATGTATGATATGCCCGAAAAAGAAATCAAAAGAAGAATTGCTGAACTTGTAGAACTTTTTGATCTCGGCTCATTTATTACCCAACCAGTCCGTAAGCTTTCGCTCGGTCAGCGTATGCGAGCAGAAGTTGCTGCTTCCTTAATTCATAAACCAAAAATCATACTTCTCGATGAGCCGACAATCGGGCTTGATGTTGTCGCAAAAAAATCTCTTCGCGATTTGTTGCTCAAAATAAACAAGGATAAAAATACTACAATATTTTTGACTTCTCACGATGTCGGAGATATCGAATCTCTATGCGACAGAACAATTGTTATCAATCACGGAACAATTATCAAAGATTTACCTACGCAAGATTTGGCAAAAACTTTTGTTTATGAAAAATATATTGATCTTGTCGCATTAAGCAATTTTAATAATTTTCCTGAACTTCCAGAAGGTATTCGATATTCCTCGAAAGATAAAAATAAAATTACTGTCGTTGTTGATATTAACAAAATCAATGTTCAAGAATCTTTGAAAAAATTGCTTGATTTGTTTGAAGTCGAGGATATTGATGTGTATAACGCTGACCTCGAAACAGTAATCAGGCATATTTATGAAAGAGATTAGACTAACAACTAAAATACTAAAAACGCTCGTCAAAGATCGGATTCAATATCCCGATAGACTATTTGTTGATACTATCGGCGTTATCGCACGATGTGGAATACTTTTGATTTTATATTGGTATGTTTTCAAGTTAAATAATGGAGTTATAAACGGCACAACATTTCTTTTTGCTGCGTGGAGTATTTTTTTCTATTTCTCATTTTCAGTATTGAGATTGCGTGATATTTCTAGAGAAATTATGAAAGATATCCAAACTGGAAATGTTGAAGTGTTATTTAGTAAACCGATTTCTTATCTATCGTATCGAATGTGGTGGCAGGTTGGCTCTGGCATATATTCTTTTGTTGTTATAACACTATTGACGGTAGTCGCTTTGATTTTTATTATTGGTCTTCCGCCAACAATGACAATTGGTATTTTTATTCCGACATTAATTTTAACTTTTCTTTGCGGAGCAATACTTTCACTTTTTTATATACGATCGTTGGTCTTTTGTCTTTTTGGATAGAGGACATAAACCCAGTGTTTTGGATTGTAGATAAAGCAGTTATGATTCTTGGTGGTTCATATCTTCCTGTTGCATTATTTCCAGCGTTCATGTTTAAGATTGCTTTATGGAGTCCCTTTGGAGCTTCACAGTTTGTAACGCATACAGTTTACGAAACTTGGCAGGCAAATTGGTATCAACTTCTTGGTATTCAATTATTTTGGATTGTTTTACTTGGATTGATCGTTTATTTTATGTTTGAAAAAGCAAAGCAAAAAGTCTCTGTAAACGGAGGATAATTTTATGATGAAAGAATTATATTTTGCGTTATACGCAATAAAAAAGAATATCCAAAGCAGTGCGGAACTTCGCACAAGTTTTTTGATGAATATTTTTGGAATGGCTGTAAATAATACTGCTTTTATAATTTTATGGGGATTTTTTGTAAAATCGGTTGGAGTTATTGGGGGTTGGACAGTCGCCGACATAATAGGTTTGCAAGGCTTCGTTGCTCTCTGTTTTGGTATTGTATTTTCTACGGCAGCTGGAATCAGAAAACTTGCCGATTATACAGCTTCTGGATCATTTGATCGATTTATGCTTTCGCCAAAAAATCTGCTTGTCAGAATTGCAACATCATCATTCGGTGTTTCAGCTCTCGGTGATATAGTTTTTGGAATTGTATGTTTGGGTATTTTTGCTTTTCTAATCCATGCAACAATTTACCAAATTCTATTGATAATATTACTTGTTATTATTTCAACGATTGTATTTTTAGCGGCAGCGATAGCGATTTATTCAACAAGTTTTTACTTTACGGACTCAAGTTCCGTAACGGGCAGTCTTTTTGAATTATTTTTAACCCCCTCACTATTTCACGGGGGTGCTTTTCAAGGAGTAATGAGGTTTATTTTTACATTTGCAATTCCGTCACTTTTGATTGGTGCTTTGCCAGTTGAAATAGTGAGGGATATTTCTTTAGGGAAACTTTTATTGGTTGGCGTTCTCGCTATATTTTGGTTTGTCGTTTCAATCAATATATTTAACCGAGCAGTTAAGAAATATGAAAGTTCAAATTTTATGACTTTTGGGAATTAATAGCCACCGAATTTCCGAAAACCCCCAGTCCGAAACCCGTCCGCATTCCTCCCCAGACCCCTCCTCCTCCGCTTGCGAAATCCGAAGAGATTAGTCAGTATCAGGATTTTGTTCGTAAAAAGTTCGGACTTTGTTAATGACACACCACCCGATTGAAGATTTGTTCAAAAAATAATAACGATTGAAAACAACAATCCTGCCCCGCGACGACAACGGAATTGTTGCCTATCGGGGGCGGGGTTCGCCTTAAACAGAGATGAGTTGGTTTTCGCTGTGAGATGCGATTGCTTCAGCTGTCGACCCAGACAACATCCCAAGTTTGAAAGCCGCATTGACGAGGATGGCCTCGTCGGCCTTTTCGGTCAAGCCTGAGAAGCTGATGATGAAATCTTTCGTTCGGATGGCCCCTCCACACAGTTCTCTCTCGACCTCTCGTGTTTGCCAACTGCTCAGATGGTTCTGGTGAGCCATCAAACGTAAGGCTTTCTCCTGACACAAGTTGAAGTACTTGGCCTCTTTGCCAATAGTTGGGCCACCGACCCTAATCACAAGGATCGGTACAAGTTTGTCTTGGTCCGGCGAGTCGCGAAACACACAAAGATACCCGCCAAAGCGCTGATCCCCTTGGGAGAGCCGACGATTGCAATTCGTAATCTCTCTCAGTAACTCGGTGACCAGATCAAACAATAATTTTCTCAATGGTTCATCCTCCTGTCGCGGGAGCTGTATCCAAGTACTTTCTAGCATAAAAGAGAAAATCTGTAAACCTTTTTGTAATGAAATAACGCTAACCCCCTCTTTCCATTATTGAAGATTTGTTCAAAAAATAGTAGTATTGGCTAACCTAAGATGTTTACCGTTTATGTTCTAAAAGATATTTCTGGTAAACTTTATAAAGGGATGACCAATAATCTTGAACGAAGATTAAAAGAACATCGTTCTGGTCATACAATTACCACGAGCAAGATGAAGGAATTTTCAGTTGTATATACTGAAAATTATGATAATTTTGCCGAAGCGAGGGAAAAGGAGGTATATTTAAAAAGCGCCGCGGGTAGGAGATTTTTGAAGGATAAGATTAATTAATAAATGGGCCCTTAGCTTAGTTGGTAGAGCGCCTGCTTTGCAAGCAGGAGGTCAGGAGTTCGAATCTCCTAGGGTCCACTATGTTAAAAGAATTTTTTGTAAAAAAACAATTGAAAGCACTTGGGGTTAATGACTCGCAATTAGAAGCGATGATGAAGGTGGTTAAGGCCAACCCGGGCTTATTCCAAAAACTTGGTCAAGAAATCGAAACTAAAGTTAGTCAAGATAAAATGGGCTACCAAGAAGCGACTCTGGCCGTGACGCAAAAATATCAAAAAGAATTAGCTCAGATTTTCGGGCAGAAATAAACCATTACTTTACACAATTACATTATCCACCGTTAAGTTGTAAACTAGCTGGTGTTATGATATCCTTATATTATGACGACTTGGCTACAAAATAAGCGCAAATTATCAGGCCTTTCCCAGACCGAAGTGGCCAAAAGTTTGGGAATTTCTCGGCCCACTTATAATAAGCTCGAACAAGGGATAGCTAAATCGACTGAGCAACAAAAAGCTATTTTAGCCCAGCTTTTGAGTGTCTCCGGGAACACTTTTGAAAAAAATAGCGAGGAGAAGGAAATTAAAACTGACACGGTTTATATTAGGGAAGTTCCTAAGGAGAATGTCGCTAAATTTAAGCAGGTCTTACTTTATATCGTTGGCAAAGTTGGCAGTCGTCCCAATATCGGCCAGACGGCGCTTTATAAATTACTCTATTTTATTGATTTTGATTATTACGAGAAATACCAAAAGTTTTTAGTTGGAGCCACTTATCTTAGGAACACTCACGGCCCAAGTCCTGTTTCGTTTGCTAAAATTGTTCGAGAATTAGAAAATGAAGGCGAATTGGTTGAGGTGACTAATAAATATTTTGGTTATGATCAGAAGAAATATTTAATAACCTCTGAGCCAGAAGTTACGTCTCTTTCGGCCCGAGAACTTAAACATATTGACGACGAGTTAGAACGCTTAGCTTCAAAAAGTGCCAGGGAGCTTTCTAACCTTTCTCATGTCGACACTCCTTGGCGAGTCGCCAAAGAAAAAGGAGTTTTGAATTATCGGCATGTTTTTTATCGACCGGATGAGACTTCGGTAGCCATCGCTGATGAATAAGTTTTCCTGCTTACCAGAGTTTGAAAAAGAGCTAAAGAAGCTGTCTAAGAAATATTCTAGTCTGGCTCAAGATGTTGAAGATATTAAGCCCATTCTTTTGGCTTCGCCGACCGGGATTGGGAAAAACTTTACCATCATTAACATCACTAAAAGGGTTAAAATTGTAAAAGTGCGAATCCAGTGTGAATCGCTTCGGTCTCGGACAATTAGACTAATCTATGCTTGTCATGAAGATAAAATTGAGTTTATCTTCATCGAACTCTATTTTAAGGGCGATAAGGCAAATGAAGACAAAAATCGAGTTAGTCAATATCTAAAAACGGTGGTATAGTCTGGTAAAATCTGCTATATTTTAGAGCATGAGTTTAAGTATTGGCATTGTGGGGTTACCAAACGTCGGGAAATCGACGTTGTTTAACGCGTTGACGCAAAAAGGGGTGCCGGCGGAGAATTATCCGTTTTGCACGATTGATCCAGCGGTCGGGATTGTGGCCGTGCCGGACGAACGAGTGGATATTTTGGCCGATTTTTCGCAGTCAGCGAAAAAAATTCCGGCGGCGATTGAATTCGTAGATATCGCCGGCTTGGTTAAGGGTGCCTCGGCGGGCGAAGGTTTAGGTAATCAATTTCTCTCGCATATTCGCGAGGTGGACGCGATTGCGGAAGTGGTGCGCGTTTACGAAGATTCTAATATTACTCATGTTTCAAGTAAAATAGACCCGATTGATGATATTGAGACGATTAATCTCGAATTGATTTTGGCGGACGAGCAAACCGTGAGTAAACGCTTGGCGAATTTAGCGCATGATGTTAAGCGGGGAGACAAAATTGCTCTGGCCGAAGAAGCGGTTTTACAAAAAGTTGAAGCCGTTTTGAAACGAGGGCAAATGGCGAATTCTGTTTCTCTAATCAAAGAAGAGGAAGAGATTTTGAAAGGGATGCATCTTTTGTCGGCCAAGCCGATTTTGTATGTTTTAAACGCCAAAAATTCACTGAGAGGCGAGGCCTCTCAGTGGCCAGTCATTGAATATTTGGCGAAACTGGGGGCGAATCATGTGGTGGTTGACGCGAAAATTGAAGGGGAATTGTCCGAATTGGAAAAAGCGGATAAGGAAGTTTTCAAAAAAGAATTAGGGGTTGAGGATGATGGGATTAATGATTTGATTAAAGAGAGTTACCAGATGCTGGGCTTAATGACTTTTCTGACAACCGGCGCCGACGAAACGCGGGCTTGGACGATTAAAAAAGATTCGACCGCGCCGGTAGCGGGCACCGCTATCCATACGGACTTTTTCGATAAATTTATTAAAGCGGAAGTCATAAATTGGCAAGATCTGGTCAAAGCCGGCTCTTATGGTCTCGCCCGCGAAAAAGGTTTGGTGCGGACTGAAGGCAAGGACTACCTCGTCAAAGACGGTGATGTCATTGAATTCAAGATATGATATTATAAAGTAGAAATGGGGATGCCTGCCCGTCCATAGCTTTAGCGAAGGAGGGTGATAGAATTTAAGATATAAGTGAATTCAAAATCTAAAATAATTTTTGGACTAGCGACTCTGACCCTGATTATCTGTTTGGGTCTACGTTTTTCTAGTCAAATTAATCAAGAGTTATTAGCTGTTGAACGGGCCAGCCATCAATTGGCCACGGTAATCTTAACGCATAGTTTCAAATCAGTGGGCGATCTTAAGACTCGCTATGATTTGGCTCTCGCTAATCCCGCCAATAAAAAAGTGCGCGTTTTGATTGTGCCTGGCCATGAACCCAATTATGGGGGCGCCGAATACGGTAATTTGAAAGAGCGAGTCTTGGTCGAGCAATTAGCCCAAGATCTTAAACGGTTTTTACAAAACAACCCGCATTTTGAAGTTTTTGTGACGCGCGATAGCCAAACTTGGAGTCCTGATCTAGCTAATTATTTTCAAAACCATTGGGCCGAGATTGTTGAGTGGCGCCAAGCTTCGCGCAACGAGACGAATCAATTGATTGCCCTGGGCAGCATGCCTCCACTCCAGGCTCAAGTTTCTCATTCTCGAGCCAAAGCTGATGTCGCCACTCGGCTTTGGGGTATTACCAAATGGGCCAATGAAAATAATATTGATGTGACGATTCATCTTCATCTTAACGACTACGCCCGTCCCGCGACAGGTCAACCGGGCCGATACTCTGGTTTGGCAATTTATGTGCCAACCAGCCAATACGGTAATAGTCCAACAACCAAAGCGGTGGCACAAAATATTTTTAATCGATTAGCCAAATATAATTCGGTGAGTGACTTGTCGGGCGAACGAACTGGTTTGGTCGAAGAACCCGACCTGATTGCTATTGGCGCTAAAAATTCTTCGAACGCGGCCAGTTTATTGATTGAATATGGTTACATCTACGAACCACAATTTACTAATCCGCAACTTCGCGAGTTAGCGCTCAAAGATTTGGCCTATCAAACCTATCTTGGTTTGCAAGATTTTTTTGAGCCCAATAGCGCTGTGAGATTAACCAAAACTGATGATACCTTACTCTTACCTCACGACTGGCAACCAACAAAAAGCGGTAATGAGACGCCCACGAAAGATATTTTTGCGCTTCAGACAGCCTTGATGCTTGAGGGCGAATATCCGCCGGCCGGGAAAAATAAAAATGATTGTCCGCGCACTGGCGTTTTGGGCCCTTGTACTAAGTCAGCCTTGCTCGCTTTCCAAACTAAAAAGGGGATTAATGGCGAAAATGGTTTAGTTGGGGAAAAAACCCTGACAGTTTTGAAACAATTATATTAAGTTTACCGAAAAGCTAAAATGTGTTAAGCTAGGACTACTTTTATGTTAAAAAAACTCGTTATTAAAGCGAAGCAATATTGGCTAATTACAATCATCGTGGCGATTGCTTGTTTGGGAGCAATCTATTTTTTCGGTTTTAGGGGTAACAATTATCAGCCAGAAATTTTGACCGTCCAACCAGCTGATTTTACGCAAACCGTTTCCGTCTCGGGCAAAGTCGTGCCAGCGGAAAGCGCTGAGCTTGGCTTCAATCAAAGTGGTAAGGTGACAGCTATTAACGCTACCGTCGGACAAAAGGTTGGAGCTGGCCAAATTATTGCTCAAATCGACTCTCGAAGCGCCGTTTTAGATTTACAGAACGCTGAAGTGGCTCTGGCCAAACTAATTAAGCCGGCCGACAAATTGGAGGTGGTTCAAGCCGAAAATGCTCTGGCCTTGGCCCTTGATACTAAAAACAAAGCTTATAGCGACAGCTTCAATGCGCTGGACGCCACTTTTTTAGATTTACCAGTCGTAATGACGGGCTTAGACACCTTGTTTAATAATTATAATGTTTCTACTTATTTCTCAAACGAATCGTCTCTAAGCAATACGGCCAGGGGTTATCGCCAAACCGCTTCAACCGCTTATTATCGTGCCCTTACCGCTTATGAAAAAAATCGAGCGGATTATCGTGGTCTCGGGCTGGCCTCAGCCAGTTCGACTGTCCAAGCCCTAGTGAGTGAGACTTACCAAACAACTAAATTAATCGCTCAGGCGCTCAAAGAAACGAACACTGCCCTGTCTTTTATTATTGACCAAATTGATATTCAAAATCGAACAGCAATCATGACCACCGATATTGCCAATATCGACACTTGGTCAAATAGTGTTAATTCCCAGGTTGAGAGTCTTAATTTGATCGCTGATACCATCAATAACGCCGATCGCGAAATTGCCGACAAACAAGAAGCGCTAACCAAATTACGAGATGGCGCTGACGCCCTTGATATCAAAACCCAAGAATTAGTGGTGGAGCAAAAACAAACGGCGCTTAACGATTATTATGTGCGGGCCCCTTTTGCTGGACTCGTGACTCGATTGGATATTAAGGTGGGCGAACAAGTTACGGCCGGCCAAGCCGAGATCTCAATGATTAATTCGGGCCTCTTCCAAATTGAGAGCTTCGTCCCCGAAATTAATATTGCCGGCCTCGCCGTCGGCAACCCGGCCGAGGTAACCCTTGACGCTTACGGCGCCGACACCCCCTTCTTGGCCAAAATTATTTCGATTGATCCAGCCGAAACCATCCACGACGGTGTTTCCACTTATAAAGTCAAATTGCAATTTTCGGCGATTGATTCGCGTATTAAGTCAGGGATGACCGCCAATCTCTTGATCACCTCATTTGAAAAGCCTAATGTCTTGGCCGTCCCCGCTGGCGCCATCTTCACTCAAGCGGGACAGAAATTTGTTAAAGTAATGACCCAAAATCAGCCAACAGATCGAGTTGTCACAACCGGCAAAATTGGCATCTTGGGTCAAACCGAGATCTTAAGTGGGCTTAATTCGAGCGATCAAGTGATTCTTAACCCGCAAGTAAATTAACATGTTTTCGATGCTCAATTATCGAATTGGTTTATTTCTGGCCAAGCGGCAAATCCGGCGTTCCAGTCTTTGGACAAACGTGCTGATTATCTCGGTGATGGTGCTTACTTTTCTTAACCTAGTTGTCGTCTCGGGCATTCTGGTGGGGTTAATTCAGGGTGCGGTTGACGCCGTTCGTCTTCATTACACCAGCGACATCATTATTTCGGTGCCCAACAATAAAACTTATATCGAAAATAGCCCGGCCGTAATCGCCGTTTTGAACCAAGAACCGCGGATCCAATCTTTCAGTGCCCGCTACTTAAGTGGGGGAACGATTGAGGCTAATTATAAGGAGCAACGCAAAGACACTGACAAAGCGAACACGGCCTCGGCCGGAGTGGCGGGGATTGATCCCCAAGCCGAAGATCGCGTCACGGGTTTGTCAAAATTTATTGTTGAGGGCGATTATCTAGCGCCAGGCGATTATGATCAAGTGCTCATTGGCGCTTATCTGACAAAAAAATATTTACCTATCGACAGCCCCGGTTTTGCCGCCTTAGATAATATCGCGCCCGGCACCAAGATTCGCCTAACTCTGGGTAATATTCAACGCGAAGTGACGATTAAGGGCATCATCAAGAGTAAGGTGGACGAAATTAATATGCGTGTGTTTATGACTGACGCGCAATTGCGTAGTTTGACGGGTCGGAGCGATTATAACGTCAACGAAATTGCCATTAGATTAAAACCGGGAGTCGATCCAAACACGGTTCGTGACGCATTAATCGGACAAGGGATTAGTCGGGTGGCTAAGGTCCAGACTTATGCCGACGCCGAACCCAAATTTATTAAGGATATGATTGACACTTTCGCTTTGCTCGGCAATTTAATCAGTTCGATTGGTTTGGTCGTGGCCTCGATTACCATTTTCATCGTCATTTTTATCAATGCTATCACCCGGCGAAAATTTATTGGTATCTTGAAGGGGATTGGCATTTCAGGCGAGGCGATTGAGATTTCTTATATCTTCCAATCTTTTTTCTATGCTCTGACTGGTTCAATTATCGGAATAATTACTGTCTATGCAGTGCTCGAGCCTCTGATTACCGCTCACCCAATTAATTTCCCCTTCAGTGATGGCATTTTGGTGGCTCCTCTTCTCTCAACCTTGATGAGAATGAGCCTTTTGATTATTGCCACCATTTTTGCCGGTTATATTCCAGCCCGAATGATTGTTCGCAAGAATACTCTCGATTCAATTTTGGGGCGAAATTAAAATAAAAATATGATTGAAACTAAAAATTTAAAAAGATCCTTCATTGATGGCGAAGTGGAGACGCCCGTGCTTAAAGGTGTTGACCTCAAAATCGAAACTGGCGAGTTTGTCGCGATTATGGGTCGTTCGGGCGCAGGCAAAAGCACCTTAATGTATCAAATGAGCCTCCTCGACGAACCCAGCTCGGGCGAAATAATTATCGACGGTCAAAATACTCACTTAATGTCACCCGTGCAAAAAACTAAATTTCGACTTGAAAAATTAGGTTATGTTTTTCAAGATTACGCTTTAATTCCCGAATTAACGGCAGTCGAAAATGTTGTTTTGCCCTTATTAATGAACGGGGTAAACAAAAAAGAGACTTATAAGATAGCCGGCGAGTCACTGGTCAAAGTGGGATTAGAAAAACATCTCCACCAATTACCCAGCCAACTCTCGGGCGGAGAACAGCAACGCGCCAGTATTGCTCGAGCGATTGCTCATCAACCAAATATTTTATTCGCCGATGAGCCAACGGCCAACTTAGACAACGAATCGTCGCGAACAATTATGAAAATTTTTACCGATTTGCATCGTGATGGCCAAACCATCATCATGGTCACGCACGAAGAAGAATATGGTCGTCTAGCCGAAAAAATCGTTCGGATCGATGATGGCCGAATTATTGGAATTGAAAAAGATTAAAACATTATTAATTAATTATAAAAAATATGAACAATAAACATATCTTGAAGTGGGCGCTAATTATCGGGATAATTATCGTCCTTAATTTATTCTTTCATTTCGCGACCAGCTTAGTTTATAAAGCGCCGAAATTTGAGAATTTTTGTCAAAACAAACAGGTTAATATCCAACCAAGCACCCAAGAAACCTGCCTCAAAATGGGCGGGGCGTGGAACGAGGGACCAATGGGTAAACCCGTCCCGGCCGCCATTGATGTTGAGGGCCGAACCGTGCCCGCGTCAGCCAATTCTTATTGCGACACTCAATTTACTTGTCAAAAAGATTTCGAAACGGCCAATAATCTCTACCGGCGAAATGTTTTTGTGGTGATGGTTGTGCTCGGCCTGCTCTCACTCTTGCTCGGTTTCGCTTTAGCGACCAATGAAGTGATTTCCCTCGGTTTATCTTACGGCGGAATTTTGTCCTTCATTATCGCCTCAATTCAATACTGGTCAGCGATGGATGATTACTTGCGCGTCATCATCCTCGGCCTAGCCCTCGCTGTTCTGATCTATCTCGGTTACAAAAAGTTTAAAGATTAAAAACAAAAGAGTCTCTCCTCCGATTTTGAACCGATAACTTACCAGTCAAAATCAAAAAAGAAACTCGTTTTCGTCATTGGTATTTTCCTCGGCCGAAGGAAGTGACAAGGTCAATTGCAAATTTGCCCTCTTTCGGTCCTCTCTCGCTTTCACCGCCTCCGAAGCCAAAATCTCGACCACCAGATAGCCCTTCTCCGGCCTGGTGTGGTCGACTTTTAGCTGGATCGGACCAAGGCGCTTTCTGGCTCCGAGGTAAGCTTGTTGAGCGAGTGTCTCCTCTGGCGTAGCCGAGAGGTCCCAATCAACCAGTCGGGCAAGGTGGTAAATGTGCGGATTGTTCAAGCCGTGAGGCAAGAACTTAAACGTTTCGACCAAGAGATGATGGGGTAAGGAATTTCTAGCCAAAACCTCAACCAACGGTCGAACTTGGGATAGCTGGCACCAACGGTTAAACGAATAACCGTTATGCCGGTAAGGCGCCAGACACAGGGCGATAAACCGCGCGAGCCCGATCATTTGACGTTGCCGCTGCCGACTCACGTTAATCTCGGCCCAATAAGCATCGGCAATCAACGCCTGATCTTGGAGCGAGAAGCTGAAATGAACTCCTTTCTCCCACCAACGATAAGCACTTGAGCGGTCCAATTGGCCAACCCGACGAACATAATAAGCTCGCGGGCTCAATAACTTTGTCTGTCCGCCCGACTTCCAACCGCTGATTTTCTGGTCAGCCAGTTGCTGAAGTGTTGCGAACAACCTGGGAGCAATCAGCAAGTATTGCTCTTCTGTTAGAGCAAAGTACTTGTGTCTTTGGGCAATCCACCCTCGCTCGGAGCTGTAAGCTGGACGATACGGTCGCGTTCGGCCAATGCCAATCTCGGCGAGCAAAACCTCTGGCTGATGAGTCACTCGGTCCCCAAGCGGTTTCTGCCCTTCGCCAATGATGGCGATGACATTTAACTCGGCCCGAGGATTAACCTTCTCCACGACCACCTCGTTGGGCGTTAGACGCCAGACGAAAGCGGCCTTTTCTCGAACCGCCCTTAAGTTTTCGGCCACAATGGCTGGCGAAAATCTTGGCTTTATCATTGCACTTCACCTCCTCTCCATTCTTCCAGTTAAGGGAAAATATCCCTGACAAGGTTCACCTGTTCAATCTGGCCTCATCTTAGGATTATCTCGGAAGTAAAGCAAGGGAAAAAGAAAAGGACGTCGGGGCTTTGGGCCGAACGACGTCCGTTAGAACAAGCAATCGGTTCTCGGGATTGGACAATCTACCCGTTCGATCCTGGCAAGTTGCCCGTACCCGTAATAAGGGGAAGACGGGGCAATAAAACGACAGAATTTCTCGACCGGACAATGATGGCAAGGGTCGTCATAATTGGCTGGCCAGAGCGACGGATGCTCTTTTAGCGCTTGAGGCAGAGCGATCGGCTCGCCGACTCGTTGCCGAGTTTCTTTTCGGCCCCGAGTCCGATTCTGGAACTGATTAGCGCATCGCTCTCGAGACAAGACCCAAAGAGCCGGGTTAATTTGCCTAGTCTCGAAGCCGTTCAAAACCATGAACCACTGTGACCAACGCGCAATCGCGTCCGTGATATTCGAACCGATGCGGGTCATTTCAATCTCGTGCCAAGCCAGAAATTCAGGCTTAGTGACCTCACACGGGCGCATCTTCTTGAGAGTCACCACTCCCGTTCCTTGAAGCACGCGCAAAGCATGGAAGTCCACCGGGATGGGAGTAGGGAAGTCGGGCAAAATCTGATATTGTTGGAGAAAAATCACGAACAACGAAAAGATCTTCCGCCGAATACCGATTAACCCCTCTCCCTTAGACCCTTGCCGGTTCACTCGAGCAAAAGCTTGCTCAAATTCGAACACCCCATCAAAAACTCGCAGGATATTACCGTCCCAACGATTGACAAGGTAATTCGCATTGGCAATCCAAGCCCGAGCGTGTTCCTCGTCCTGATAGCCCATCACTCCTGTTCCCTTTTGGCCAGTCCCGTTACCGCCCAAAAGTTGTTGAGTTGCTTCACGAAAGGCGCCGAGAATCTTCTCGACCGTCCACCCGCGAGCAACTTGTCGAGGGTCAAACAAGTCGGGATGACGCTCGAACAATGAGTGGAACCAACGAAAAGGATCGTCCGAGTTCACTGGTCCTCGCATCAAAAGTGAGGCAAAGATCAGGTAATTCGCTCTCGCGACCGGCTCGTCGGGCATCGGATAGCGATCTTGAGGATAAACCACTTCGGCGAAAACGCCTTCCTTACCTGCTATCGCTCGAGTCAGGGCCGTAAATACCTCAAACGCACGGCCCTCGTTTAATGTCACTGGGGATTCTTTCATTGAGGGCCACCTTTCTGCCAGAACTGCTTAACGGTTCGATTAAAAATGTTCAGACTCTGTTTCCAATCTTATTACTAACAGAGATTAGGAGCTTTGCCAAATTGAATTATTTAGGTTTCGTGTTAAAGTATTAGCATGGGAAAAAAATCTAAGGGGAGCAAATACGATCATTTAAAAATAGAGTCTAAATGGCAACGTGAGTGGAGTCGTTCCAAAACTTATCAAACTACCGAAACGACCGGTTCGACAAGCTCACGGCAAGAATCTAAACCCAAAGCTTATGTTTTAGATATGTTCCCGTATCCGTCGGGGGAGGGTTTGCATGTCGGCCACCCCAAGGGTTATATCGCCACGGATGTTTATTCGCGCTTTAAACGAATGAGTGGTTTTAATGTCTTGCACCCCATGGGTTGGGATGCTTTTGGTTTACCGGCCGAGAATTATGCGATTAAAAATAAAATTAATCCGGCCGTGGCGGTGAAGAAGAATATCAAACATTTTAAATCACAGATGGAAAAGATTGGGCTCGATTATGATTGGTCTCGCGAAATCAACACCACCGACCCCAAATATTACAAATGGACCCAATGGATTTTCTTACAATTGTTCAAGCGGGGATTGGCTTACCAATCGAATGAGCCGATTAATTGGTGCCCGTCTTGTCAAACTGGTTTAGCCAATGAAGATTTGGAGACCCGTTCGACAAGCTCAGGGCAAGCGGCCGTCTGTGAGCGTTGTGGTTCGCTCGTGATCAAAAAACCGATCCGCCAATGGGTGCTCAAAATTACTAATTACGCTGAACGGTTATTGACTGATTTGGACGGCTTAAATTGGCCCGAATCAATCAAAGAATCACAAAGAAATTGGATTGGCCGAAGCGAAGGGGCTGAAATTGATTTTCCCCTTCAAACTGGACCCCTTAAGTTTGTCATCCTGCACGGATGGAAAAGTAATAGCCGGCGTTGTTTTATTCCCTGGCTCAAGCGCGAGCTCGAAGAACGAGGCCACGAAGTAGTCGCCTTGGATCTTCCTCATCCCGTCGTGCCCAATATTGCAGAGCAAGTTGATTACGTTTTATCTAAAGTGACGTTTGACGCCAACACCATAATTATCGCTCATTCACTGGGCTCAATCGCGGCTTATCGAATTCTCGAAAAATTAAAAACGCCCATCAAGAAATTAGTCATTGTCGCTGGCTTAATTGAGCCAAAATTTCGAGACAAGGCCCGACCCGAAGCCAAATATCTCTTAAGTTGGAAATTTAATTTGGCTAAAATTAAAAAGAATGCTGGCCAAATTGTCATTCTTGAAGATCAAAATGACAATATTATCCCCAAAGGCGAATCACGGGTGATCCAACAAGCCTTAGGGGGCGAGGTTTACCAACTCGAAGCCCAAACGGCTCACTTCTGCGGGTCCGTTGAGCCGTTAGTCCTAGGGCATAGCCTAGACCGAGTCAAGATCTTCACCACCCGCGCCGACACCCTTTTTGGTGCCACTTATTTAGTCCTCGCGCCAGAACATAAATTGATTTCTCAATTAAAAAAAGAAATTAGCAATTGGGTTGAGGTCACAAAATATATTAAACAAGCAGAAAAAAGAACCGAGATCGAGAGATCGACTGAAGGCCGAGAAAAAACAGGGGTCAAACTCGAAGGCGTGAGAGCGATTAATCCGATCAATAATGAAGAAATCCCAATTTTTATTGCCGATTATGTCTTACCTGGTTATGGCACGGGCGCAATTATGGCCGTACCGGCCCACGACGAACGCGACCATCAATTTGCCAAGAAATTTGATTTGCCAATTGTGCCGGTAATTATCAAGGATTTGCCGACCACTCTTGATCATGTCGCCGAGGCTTATACTGGTTCAGGAAAAATGGTTAACTCCGGCCGATGGAATGGCCTTGATAATGAGCAAGTGGTCGATCCAATGATTAAATTTGTCCGCGGGAAAAAAGTGATTCGCTACAAATTACGCGATTGGGTTTTTTCACGCCAACGTTATTGGGGCGAACCGATTCCAATTGTCCACTGTGCTAAGTGTGGTCCAATGCCTGTGCCCGAAAAAGATTTGCCGGTCAAATTGCCGGCAGTTAAAAGTTACGCCCCCACCGGCACCGGCGAATCGCCTCTGGCCAACATTAAAAGCTGGGTCAATACCAAATGTCCGGCTTGTGGCGGGCCAGCCCAACGCGAGACCAATACCATGCCCCAATGGGCGGGTTCGTCTTGGTATTATTTGCGCTATATCGACCCTAAGAACGACAAGGCTCTCGCTGATCCTAAGAAATTAAATTATTGGTCACCAGTCGATATGTATGTGGGAGGCACCGAGCATGCGACTCGTCACTTAATCTACGCGCGATTTTGGCATAAGTTTTTGCAGGATATCGGCATCGTCAAAAATTCCGAGCCATTTGCCCAACTTAAAAATCAAGGTTTAATTTCTGGTTCTGATGGGAGGAAGATGAGCAAGCGTTGGGGTAATGTCATTAACCCCGACGATATTATTAAGAGTCATGGCGCCGATACCTTGCGGGTTTATGAGATGTTTATGGGTCCGTTTGAACAAGGAGTGTCGTGGAGCACCGACAACCTAATGGGCGCGCGCCGTTTTGTGGAGAAAATTTGGCGGTTGAACGGGAAAGTCGTTCCCGAGGCTAAGGTTGTGCGAAGTACGACTTCGGGCTCACTTGAAGTCGGACTTCTCACGACTGAATCAGCTTCCGAGGTGAGTCCTCAAGTGAGCCCGAGGTCTCTCCTCGGAAACAATGACTTCCTTTTGCACAAAACCATCAAACAAGTGACCGACGATATCAATCGCTTCAATTTTAACACCGCGATTTCGGCCTTAATGATTCTCGCCAACGATTGGGACAAACTCAAGCAAATTTCAATCACTGATTTCAAAATCTTGCTTAAATTATTGGCCCCGTTGGCCCCACATTTGAGCGAAGAATTATGGCATAATTTGGGCGAGAAAAAATCAATTCATCTCTCAACCTGGCCCGTGGCCGATCCACAAAAATTGATAACGAAAGAGGTCAAAATCGTGGTCCAAATTAACGGCAAGGTCCGCGCAACCCTCGATTTGCCCGTCGGCCAGATTGAGGAAGAAGTCATTAATCTCGCCTTAGCCAACCCGATGGTACAAAAATGGTTACCCGCTGGTCAATACAAAAAAACTATATTTATCAAGGATAAATTACTCAACTTTGTGTTATAATTGTCCACAGTTGACTTTATGAGCATTTAGTGATAGAAATAAGAGTATATGAATATCAAAGTTAAGGACATCACTAAGCACTTACTCGAGGAGTTACCAAAAAGAAGTCAGGATATTTTGACCAAACGTTATGGTTTGGGCAAGGTCGTTAAGCGTGAGACTTTAGAGGGTATCGGCCAAGAATACAAAATCACGCGCGAACGAGTTCGCCAGATAGAGGCTTTTGCTCTGAACTTGATTAGAAAGTCCAAGGCTTATGCCGACAGCCAATCGGCTTTCGATCAACTCAAAAAAACGGTTGACGATTTTGGCGGGATTGTTCACGAGCAAATTTTTTTGGATACTCAAGCCAAAGATCGAGCCACTCAAAATCAAATTCATTTTTTGCTTGTCGTTTCTGATGCCTTCACTAAATTACGAGAAGATGACGACTTTCATCACCGCTGGACCACGAGCGAAGAACTGGCCACCAAAGTTCATCAATCGCTCAAGAGTCTCTGCACCAATTTTTCTGAAGGTGATTTGGTTTCTGAACCAGAATTAGTTGAGAGATTCTTGAAAGAATTAAAAGGGATTTCGACTGATCCCAAAGTGGCCGAATTTGCCGAAAAATGGTTACTCTTGAGCAAATCTTTGGCCAAGAACCCGCTTGGCGAATGGGGTTTGGCTTCCTCGCCCAATATCCGCATGCGCGGAATTCGTGATTATGCCTATTTAGTTTTGCGTAAGGCTAAGAAACCACTTCATTTTAGCGAAGTAGCTAAAGAAATCCAAAAAACTTTCGGCCGCGAGGCTCATCCCGCCACTTGCCATAACGAATTAATCAAAGACAATCGTTTCGTCCTCGTCGGTCGTGGTCTCTACGCTTTAACCGAATGGGGTTATACCAAGGGCACCGTGATTGAGGTCATTCAAAAATTAATCAAAGAAAAGGGGCCGTTGACTCGCCCCGAAGTTATCGACTTGGTTTCTAAACAACGCCAAGTTAAACTCAACACCATTATCGTCAACCTCCAAAATCCCAAATTCTTTAAACGAATCGGCGACGGACGTTTTGCGATCGCTAAAGTCTAGTTTTTTATTTCGATTAGTTTTATAATGAAAGGGCCATGTCTTGGTTAGGGCCTTTCCAATTTTTTAATAATATTCTCTGGCAAGCTAAACCGGCGCTTTTTCAGGGTTTAACTTATGCTATTTATGTTTCGCCATTTTTGTTGGCGGTTTTGTTGTGGCAAACTTATTTAATTTATATTCGATCTAATTATATTAAAAAAGAAGAACGGATTTTGCTGGAAGTGAAGATCCCGAAAGAAATCACTAAGTCACCCCGCGCGATGGAATTATTGTTAGAAGTCTTTTACCAAACTTATGAGGGAGAATTAATTGATCGTTTTATCAAGGGGAGTATTCGGGGTTGGTTCTCGCTTGAATTGGTTTCGATTGGGGGCAAAATTAATTTTTATCTTAATATCCCCAAATTTTTCAAAAATGTTGTCGAGGCCCGTATCTATTCGCAATATCCCGAAGTCGAGATTTCTGAGGCTGAAGACTACGTCAAGGAAGTGACTTTTGGCCAACCCAATTCGCCCTGGGATATTAAAGGTTGGGAATATAATTTAGACAAAGCCGATGCTTACCCGATCAAGACTTATATCGACTACGAGATGGAAAAAGATCCAAAAGAAGAATTTAAGATTGACCCCATGACCCCCCTCCTCGAATTTTTATCTTCCATCAAACCAACCGAGCGAATTTGGATTCAAATTATGATTATGGCCGGCAAAAAGAGATTTGATGAAGTCAAAAAAGGCAAAAAAACTGGTAAAAAGGTTGACTGGAAGAAGGGGGGCAAAGCCCTCGTCGACGAATTGATGAACCGCAATATTGACGCCAAAGATATGAGTGTTTGGCTCAAGGTTAATCCAACCAGCGTTGAGCGAGATGTAATTACCGCCATTGAACGCAATTTGGGCAAACTTGGTTTTGATGTGGGGATTCGATCACTTTATGCCGCCACCGAGGGAATTAAGCCAGCGGTTGGAGTCGGTCTTAATTCCGCTTTTAAACAATTTGGCTCCGACAAACTCAATTCTTTCAAGCCAGCACACCAGACCGGCTTCAATAACCCTTGGGAAGATCCTTTTGGCTGGCGAACCAGAAGACGCAAAAATGATCATTTTCAATATTATTGTAATCGTTCCTTCTTTTATCCACCCGCCAGCAAAAAACCGATTGGTCTAACCACCGAGGAGTTGGCCACGATTTATCATTTTCCGGGTCAGGTCGCAACGACACCAAGTTTGGATCGCATCCCGTCAAAGCGCGGGGAACCACCAGCCAATTTGCCAATTTAATTAGCGGTTATGTTTTTAAAACACTGGAAAATTATTCTCTTAGTGACAGTTTTTGTTTTGTTTTTTGTCATCACCATCAAAACGGTCTTTCCGCCAGCTAATTTTCCGACCAACCCGTTTTATCATGTCGATCGAGGCAAATCAGTGGCCCAAGTCGCAGGGGAACTCAAGGCAAAAAATTTTATTCAATCACCCCTAGCTTTTAAAATTTTTGTTCGCTTGCTCGGCGGTGAAAAACGGATGCAAGTCGGCACCTATTTCTTCAAACAGCCCATCTCGTCAATTAATATCGCTCTAAAATTAACCCATCATTTCTTGGGCGAAAAGCCAATCACGGTCACTATTTACGAAGGAATGACCAATGCGAAGATTGCTAAATTATTAGCCCAAAAACTACCCCCAATTAAAGCTGATGATTTTATTGCTCAAGCCAAAAATCTTCAGGGTCGGCTTTTCCCCGACACTTATTTCTTTTCACCCTACGATACGGTTGAGGACATTATTTATGAATTAAATCAAAATTTTGACGAGCAAATCGCTAAATTAAAGATTGACGTGGTTTTATCTGGCCAAACTCTTAATCAAATTTTAGTCATGGCTTCCATTATCGAAGGCGAGGCCAATAAAGATGTTGACCGTCATCTCATTTCCGGCATTCTCTGGAAGCGTTTGTCGATTGAAATGCCCTTGCAAGTTGACGTGGCCAAAGAAACTTACAAACAGCAAGGTCTGCCAGATGCGCCGATTAATAACCCGGGGTTAGAGGCGATTGAAGCGGCCATTTATCCCGAGACTTCGGATTATCTTTATTATCTTACTGGTCGCGATGGCCAAATGTATTACGCCGAAGATTTCGCTGGACACAAAAAGAATCGGCGTCTTTACCTAGATTAGAATTTACGATATAACTTGAGAGTGACTAGGAAGAAAAAACGAGTTTTCGTCGGTATGAGTGGGGGAGTTGATAGCTCGGTTTCGGCCGCTTTATTAAAAAGGGCCGGTTTTGAGGTAATCGGGGTATTTATTCGAGTCTGGGAGCCCAGTGGTTTTGTTTGTCGCTGGCGTGAAGAGAGGCGAGAAGCCAGACGAGCCGCCGCTCATTTAGATATTCCACTCTCAACTCTCGATTTAAGTCGTGAATATAAGAAAAGGGTGGTTGATTATTTCATTGCTGAATATAAGTCTGGCCGAACCCCCAACCCCGACGTGATGTGCAATAAACATATTAAGTTTGGCGTATTTTATGATTGGGCCATGAAAAATGGCGCGGACTTTGTCGCCACGGGGCACTACGCACAAATTTGCAACAAATTTGTGCCAAAATTTCAAACCATAAATTCTAAACTCGAAACAAGTATTAAATTCCAAAGTTTAAAATTTAAAAAATTAAATATTGTTTCGGATTTAGAAATTAATATTTCGAATTTGCCAAGTTTTTGCCAGAGTAAAGACTTGGCCAAGGATCAAACTTATTTCTTGTGGAATCTTAAAGCCGAGCAACTTGCCAAAATTCTTTTTCCCGTGGGCCAATACACCAAACCGCAAGTTCGCGCTTTAGCCAAGAAATTTGGCTTGCCCAATGCTGAGAAAAAAGACAGTCAGGGTTTATGCTTTATCGGTAAAATTGATTTTAAAGATTTTCTCAAGCGGGAAATTTATGGAAAAAGGGGGACTTGCCCCGAGCGGAGTCGAGGGGGTGTTTTAAACGAGCAGGGAAAAGTAATCGGCCAACATGACGGCGCGATGTTTTTCACTTTAGGCGAACGCCACGGTTTCGAAATTTTCTCGCAGACATCAGACTCCAAACCCTATTACATCGTCGCTAAAGATATTAAGAAAAACACGCTCACTGTTTCTCCTAATTTTAATCAAGGGCAGGCCTTGACTTCTGAAGTCAAAATTGAAAAAACTAATTGGATCAACCAGTCAAGCGACCTGGAGGTTAAACCTCTGGGCGCCTCGAGGTTTAACCTCCAAGCCAGAGTCCGTTACCGTCAACCGCTTCAAGCTTGCCACTTGACGCAGGTCGACAATAAAAAAAGCACCGCTACCATAAGCTTCTCTAAACCACAACTCGCCGTCTCGGGCCAATCACTGGTCCTCTACGACCAAAATATCTGTCTCGGTGGGGGAATTATTGTTTAAAAACAAGTATTTTTCGATATCCAATCTCGTAAACTGTTTTATTTTTGAAAGTTTTTTGCTAAACTTAATTAGGAGGTGATGTGAAAATGTCAGGCTTAGGTCCAATACCTACCGGGCAACCGGTGGGGGACGAACCAGGTCCAGTGCCCGAGACCGACGACTGGCCAGATACTTTGGAGGTCCTAGGCTGCCACCCAGATGGACCCCTGCCAGAGCCAGGGAGAGAACCTGTCTTCCTGGAACATGATGGGTGTTTCGCCGACCATCAACAACATAAGTGATCCATTGATGGTCGACACCGGGGCTTTCCTGTTGGAAGGCCCCTTAGTGCTTATCGTAAAATATGATAGAATAGTTCTACAATGACTTCTGAAGAAATCCGGCAAAAGTTTTTAAAGTTTTTTGAAGAAAGGGGACATCAGGTGATCCCCTCGGCCTCGCTCGTGCCCAGCGAATATGGCGACAATGGCACCCTCTTCACCACCGCTGGGATGCAACCATTAATTCCCTATTTATTGGGTAAACCACACCCGGCTGGCCAGAGAATTGTTGATATTCAAAAATGTGTGCGTACCGGCGATATTGACGAGGTGGGCGATAATCGGCACCTCACCTTTTTTGAAATGATGGGCAATTGGAGTTTGGGCGATTATTTTAAAAAAGAATCGATCCCGTGGAGCTTCGATTTTTTAACTAATAAAGACTACGGTCTCGGCCTTGATCCGGCTCGTTTTTATGTGACGGTTTTCGCGGGCACCCCTTCGACAAGCTCAGGGCAAGCTAGTATTCCTCGCGACGAAGAATCAATCAAAATCTGGCAAGAAGTTTTTGCTAAATATGGCTTATCTAATGATGTCGCGGATAAAGATGGAGTAATAAAAAAAGACACAAGAATTATCCCACTTGGAGTTGACGACAATTTTTGGATTGCCGGTGCCACTGGGCCGTGTGGCGGTGATACGGAAATTTTTTATGATACCAAACCCAACGATGGCCCCCTTGATGGCAAATTTAGCGAGTTAGTTGATTCTTTTCGTTTGATTGAGGTCTGGAATAATGTCTTTATGGAGTTTAACAAGACTCCAGATGGTAAATACGAACCATTAGCGACAAAAAATGTCGACACCGGGATGGGTTTGGAGCGAATTACCGCGGTAATCAACAAATCAAATATTTTTGAAACCGACTTGTTTACCCCAATTATTAGCGAAATCCGGCAACAATCAATCAAGCTCAGCGAAAAAGGCATACGGATTGTCGCTGACCACGTGCGAACCGCGGTTTTTATGATTGCCGATGACGTCACTCCGTCTAATACCGACCGAGGCTATGTTCTCCGTCGAGTAATTCGTCGCGCCGTGCGTTATGCTGACCAAATGCAAGCCGATACTGATATTATGCGCCAAGTCGCCGAAGTGGTGATCGAAAAATATAAGACAGCTTATCCCGCCCTCGACCAAAATCGCGAAAAAATTTTTGCTGAATTAAGTAAGGAGGAAGAAAAATTTAGAAAAACACTCGCCAACGGTCTCAAAGAATTTGAAAAAGGTCACGACCCATTTGATCTTTATCAAACCTACGGTTTCCCAATTGAATTGACCGAGGAATTAGCTCAAGAAAAAGGAATTAAAATTGATCGCTCTACTTTTGACGAAAAAATGAAGCAACATCAAGAAATTTCCAAAGCTGGTGCGGACCAAAAATTCAAAGGCGGATTAGCAAGCACGGGCGAGATGGAAACAAAATATCACACAGCTACGCACTTACTTTTAGCCTCCTTGCGACAAGTTTTGGGACAAGACATCACGCAAAAAGGGAGTAATATAACAACAGAGCGCTTGCGTTTTGACTTTAATTGGCCCGAAAAACTTTCGCCCGAACAAATTAAAGCGGTTGAAGATTTGGTTAATCAAAAAATTACCGAGAAAATTCCCGTCGAAAGGCTCGAATTACCCAAAGACGAGGCCAAAAAACTGGTCACCGTTCTTTCTTTTGACGAATCAAAATATGGCGACACGGTTAAGGTTTATAAAATTGGTTCTTTCAGCACCGAATTCTGCGGTGGCCCCCATGTCACCAACACTGGCGATCTTGCTTCGACATTTAAAATTTTGAAAGAAGAAGCCATCTCCGCCGGCGTGAGACGAATTAAAGCAGTGTTGGAATAAAAAAATGCCCACTCTTGAAGAATTACAGCTAGAAGTTGAAGAAATAAAGAAGCGCAATGAACGCGTAGCAGGCGATAAGACGTGGGAAACAAGTTGGACCAGGAAATTTATCGTCCTGATTTTAACTTATATTGTTATTGTTATCTTTTTCTTGTTCGCCAATTTGCCCGAACCCTTTCTCAACGCGACTGTCCCAGCTCTCGCCTTTGTCCTCTCCACCCTGACCATCCCACTTTTCAAAAAATGGTGGCTAAAGCGATTTTGTAAAAAATAACCTCCATGGTAACATCCCTGATCGTCAGGGATGTTACCAGTTGAGACTTTTTCATTTTTCCACTTATTACTTAACACTTAATACTTATTACTGTTATAATATCCTCAATGTCCTCTTCTGGTAAAAAAGATGAGAGTAATGAAAGAATTCGTAACCAAGCCATTGAATTTGCTAAGCGTAACAAAAATAAAGTAGCTAAAGATTTTACCGATTTAAACAAATATCAACCAGATGAAGCGCCGATTGCCGTTTTTATGGCCGGGTCTCCGGGCGCAGGAAAAACAGAATTTTCGAAAAACCTAATCAATAACCTGAAGTTGCTTGGAGATTTACCCTTGCCAGAGAAATGGCCGAGGGTCGCAATATACCAAAATCTTCATTTATTGAACAATTTTTAGGATCTCGAGATACGACAGAAAGGATCTCTAGAGAATTTGGCAACAAAGTGACCATTTTTCTAGTAAAAAAAGACTTTGAGAAAAACACAGTAGAAGACATCGTAGAGATAGGCGTTAATAAAGCAAAAATTGACGATCATATTGAAAAAAGATATACTAAAGAAGACTTAGAAAAGTATTTATGAAGCTCCTAAATTTATTTAAAAAACCCGAACAAAATAAAAAAACTGGCAAGTTTGCTGAGTTTTTTCTGTATGCACCAGAAATAGAAAAGAAAAAAGTAATCAGGGCTGCAGCCCAACGAGCTAATGAGGAACAACGAGAACTAATTGCAAAGTCAGCACACTAACCTCGGCCACTTTTTTCACATCACCAAAGAAGAAGCCATCTCCGCCGGCGTGAGACGAATTAAGGCGATTTTGGAATAAATAAGGTCGGATATTATATATAACATCTAAAATAATAGTCTTATCAATCAAACAGAAATTATTATTTAATTCTTATTAAAACAACTATGAAAAAACAATATCCCTTAGTTTTAATTTTATTGACGATTCTTATTTTAGGAAGTGCATTTTATTGGTATGAACTCCGTCCTGCTTCAATAAAAAAGGAATGTTATGGTAAGGCCAATGAAGCTAAAAATAATTTAAATAGCACATACAATGGTCTATTGCAAGACGGTGTGGGCGTGGCGGAACTAGATTTTGATAAATATTTAAAAGATGAATACGAAAAATGCTTAATGGAGAATGGAATTAAATAATAATTTTTGCTCTCGTTCCACTACAGCAAACTCAGTAATTTTTAGGCTAAAAAGAATAAGGGCGAGAAAACTTTATCTAAACCTATTAACTTCTTAACTCACATGTCAAAAAAGGATAAAAATTGGCAAAATAACGTTTTTATATACACTATTGTTGGTGTTATTATCCTATTAATAGGAGGATGTATTTCACATAATTTGTGGGAAAATAAAATTGATAAAAATATAGAGGAACCAAAAATAAATGTCGAGGATGGTAATCTCGTCGTAGATTCTCCTAATTCTGTGAATGTTGCGGGAAATAATAATGTAGTAAATAAATTGAATCTTCCTCCCCCTGAATTTAAGGCGACCATATTATCGCGAACCAAGACATACGAAGAAGGGGCATATCAAACTACTGTACGATTAGACATAATTTCCCGGTTTCCACTTCAAAGAATAGAGGTCGGTATTATTGATGATAATATTTTATCGATAGACGCTAGAAAAGATTCTGTAATTTCATCAATGCCAATAATGCAACAAATGCAAAGTGGGCAAGCACTTGTAAGTTTTGAAAATGCTATGGGTTCATATCTTTTAATTATAAAAACAAAAAACCAAGATACCGACCTATTATCAAAAATCAAAATAAAATATCAATAGTAGTTTTATCGCTTTTTCAAAAGCTTATCCCCAGCTTGTTTCAATAGCGGGTCGGGAGGTTCAACCTCCTCGCGGAAAGTAAATGTGTTGTAATTTAAATGTTAACCAAAATTTGCGATCGTTGGGAATGGTTAACATTTTTGGGAAAGCTTATCGCCAACTTAATTCTCGTTAACCAAAAGCTCCGCCGAGGTGATAAAACCTGGCGGAGCGTGAAGACAAACAATCTTGGAGAGAAGGAAGCTAGACGATGTTCCCATATCAACGGTGGCACAACAAGACCCCTCAGGGATTCCACGGTCCGTGAACCAAACGGGGTAGGCCCTTTTCCCCTCGCGACGATTCCCGTCTTTATCAAAAGTGGGAAAGAGCAATCCCTCGACAAGGTCTTCGTGGCCAGGTACACGGCTAGCACCAAGGGGAAGATCTCCCCCATACAGAGTTTGGTGGCTCAGAAACAATGACTGAGCCGAGATTCTTGAACGGACCAGAATATGGTCCACAAGATAACCCCTCCCCGCTATGGCATCTTCTCTCAAACACCACTGGATAAACCAGCAAATACCAGGATGTCCAGTCGACAATTTCGCTCACCTCCTTCCAGCTGTCAGTTAAGAACCCAAAAACAAAAAGAACACTTTTTGAAAAACTAATCCGAGCTTAGCTTTTTAATTTTAGATTGTCAATAAAATTATTTCTTTGTTATAATATCCTCAATGTCCTCTTCTAGTAAAAAAGACGAGTCTGAGGTTATTGGGATTATTGATTTGGGTAGCGCGCAAGTGAGCGGGGCGATTATTAAGTTGCAGAAAGATCGCGAGATTGAAAGTGTTTTGGCGCAAACTGATGAAAAAATCACTTACCAGGAATTGCCGGATTTCCCTCATTTTTGGGAAAAGACCAAACAGGCGATTCAAACAGTTTTGCGAGAGTTACGAGAGGGAACAAAAAATGTCAACACTGGTCAAAGTGGCAAACCAGAAAATCAGACAATCCGACTCGAGAAAATTTTCATTTTTTTGTCGTCACCTTTTTTCCAATCGCAAACTAAGGTAATTAAAGTCGATAATCCCACTCCGATTAAAATTACTAAGAATTATCTGGCTGACTTAATCAAGCAGGCTGATAGTCAAAACAATTTGGGCGAAAATATCGTTATTCTAGAGGACAAAGTGATGCAGATCAAATTAGACGGCTATCTCACAACCTGGCCAATTGGCCAGAAGGCTAGGGAAGTGGTTTTGAATCGTTTTTTGAGCTGGGCTAACAAAGATTTATTGATTAATTTGCGCGATTTACTAAAAGCCGAATACGCCGAGGCCTCCGTCATTTTTAATTCCTTTTCTTTTGCGACTTACGATATTTTTAAAGATTTTTTGCCAGACAAAGATTTTATCTTGCTCGATACCGGCAACGAGATAACCGATGTTTTAGTTATCAAAGATCATGTTCTGGCGGAGCATTTCTCTTTCCCGAAAGGCAAAAATTATTTGATCCGCGAAGTCACCAAGGCCTTGGGCACGGTTTTGACCGAAGCCGAAACCTCTTTAACCCTTTACGCCACGGGCCAAGCCAATCCCCAGCTTAAGGTACGGCTTGAACCAGTCTTAACTCAAATTGCCCAATTTTGGCAAGCTGATTTCAAAAAAACTCTAACCCAAACCATCGAGACCACTTTTTTACCCGAAACGATTTACTTGATTGGCGACGATCCGACCGATAATATCTTCGCTCAATTTATTGACCAAGCCGATTTGAGCGAAGTGACCTTAAGCAACCACAAATTAACAGCTATTTTCGTTGAAAAACTCTTAGCCGACGGCTTAACCCACTTGACGGGCCAAGCCCAACCACTTACCAACAGCTGGTTATTGGCTGAGGCCCTATTCTGTGCTAAACTAATTTAGCCATTATTAATCTTTTCACCTTATTAATTTAATTTTTTATTATGTCAGAAATTAAACCCAAAAAAAGTTTGCGTGATATTTTTCCCGAGAGTAACCATAGCGACAAACAAGACGAGATTGTGACTAATTATTACACCCCCAACTCTACCGGTGGGGGACGAAGTGGGGCCAAATTCCAAGGCTGGTCTCTTAAAATTGTCGGTTTGATTGTAATTCTTTTGATTATTGCGGGCATTGGCTATGGCATTAGTACTCGATTTGCCCATGTTGTAGTTGAAGTTACCCCCAAACAAGGGCGCTTGCTCATCAGTAACGTTTATGAAGCGACCAGGGGCGGTCAGGCTGGTCTCAAATTTGTTTTGGCTTCCAATCTGCAAGACGAAGCCACGCTTTCCGTTACGACCACCGGCAAGGAGCAGGTTCAAGACAAAGCTCAGGGTCAGATTATCGTTTATAACAATAATAGCACTCAGGCCCAACCCCTCGTCGCCACGACTCGCTTCCAAACCTCGGCCGGGCTCGTTTACCGCACTCCCGTCGCCATTACTGTCCCGGGAATGACTAAGGATAGCTCTGGTCAAATGGTTCCTGGTCAAGTTGAGATTACTGTCGTCGCTGACAAAGCTGGTTCTGAATACAATGTTGGGCCAAGCGATTTCACCATCCCCGGTTTCAAAGGGAGTCCGAAATTTGATAAATTTTACGCCCGATCGAAGACGGCGATGACCGGTGGTTTCATTGGCGAGCGAGGCAAAGTGTCAGAAACAGACAAAGCCAAAGCCGAAGTGGATTTGAAAAAGCTCCTCACAACCAAAATTACTCAAAAGCTCAAGCCCCAGATCCCCGACGATTATGTGCTTTTTGACGATGCCATTATTATGGATTTCACCGAGAGTATTTTGCCTACGACCGACACGCCAGACAAGGCCACTTTCAAAATGACGGTTAACGCCACGGGGATCCTCCTCAACAAAGGGGAATTGAGCCAATACCTGGCCAAGCAACAGGTTCCCGATTATCAAGACGAGCCGGTCAACATTACCAATTGGTCCCAACTCAAATTTACGCTCCAAAATAAGGATGATTTGAACCTCGGCAATCTCGAGAAAATTAGCTTCAAGCTTGAGGGTAATGGCCATTTGGTTTGGTCTTTCGACGAAAATAGCCTGAAAAATAAGCTCCGTTTAGCCACTGACGACAATTATCAAGCCATTTTTGACAAGGATTTTCCCACTATTCAGACCGCCAGCCTCGTCTTCTCGCCACCCTGGATTAGGAGTATCCCCACCGACGAGTCGAAAATCGCAATTAAGGTTGAGGTGACAGAATCTCAATAAAAGTCTTAAGTGGCTTGACTTGTGACCGATTAATTTGCTAGGATAAACAGGTCAGAATTGGCAATGGATAAAGTTGAAAAAAAAGAAACGATCAACGGTGTAGTAACCGAGGCTTTGCCTAATGCCCAATTTCGAGTCAATATCGGCGAAGGAGGAGAAGTGCTGGCTTATTTAGCTGGCCGAATGCGCCTTCATCGCATCCGTGTCCTAGTGGGTGACAAAGTAGAGCTCGTCCTTGACGACTACGGCGGTCGAGGTCGGATCACTCGGCGTTCCTAAGTTAGAAAATTTTTTATGAAAATCAGATCAACCATCAAAAAAAGATGCGCTAAATGCAAAATGGTCAAACGCCGAGGCCATCTTTATATTATTTGCCCCAGTAAACCCCGCCACAAGCAAAAACAAGCTTAAATCGTTATGCGTATTGCCGGTATCAACATCCCCGATAATAAACGTCTCGAATACGCCCTAACGGCGATTTATGGTATTGGTTTGGTGCGTGCTCGCCGAATTTTGGCCGAAGCTAAGGTCGCCGTTGACAAACGCGGACCCGACGTAACCGCCGAAGAAGAAAATCGCATCCGTAAAGTTGTTGACAGCTACAAGATTGAGGGCGACTTAAAACGTGAAATCTCGGGCAATATCAAACGACTTAAAGATATCAAGAGTTATCGTGGCTCCCGCCATGCGCGTGGTTTACCTAGTCGAGGTCAACGAACCAAGACTAATTCGCGAACACGTCGGGGCAACGTCCGCAAGACCATAGGTTCAGGTAAGCGCAAGGTAGATAAAAAATAGTATTTAGTATTTTGTATATAGCATATGGGAAAGAAAAGAATTATCAAAAAATCAGGCCAAACATCAACCGGCAAAACCGCAGGGAGTTCTCGCGTACCCAAGAAAAAGTTGGAACGAGCGATTTTGCATATCGAGGCCACCTACAATAACACCAAATTGAATTTAACTGATCCCGAAGGTGGTTCGCTGGTCTGGTCTTCGAGCGGATCGCTTGGCTATTCCGGCTCCAAGAAGGGGACACCATTTGCCGCCGGCAAGGTGGGCGACTTGATTGCTGACAAAGCCATCAGTATGGGGGTTAAAGATATTGAGGTGATAATTCGAGGGGTTGGTGCTGGTCGTGAGGGCGCGATGCGCGCGGTCGCGGCCAAAGGCCTTAATATTGCCTCGATTAAAGATCGAACCCCGGTTCCGTTTAATGGCCCCAAGGCGCCTAAGCCAAGACGAGTCTAAAAAAATATTATGAAACTAGGACCAAAATTTAAAATTTGTCGACGGGTAGGTGATCGCGTGTTTGGTAAATGCCAAGGCACTAAATTTACCGTCTCTGGGACCGAAGCGGTTCGTCGTGGTGGCAAACATCCCAAGCGTCAACCGTCCGAATACGCGATGCAACTTTTGGAGAAACAAAAAGCTCGTTATACTTATGGTTTAACCGAGCGACAATTCGGCAATTATGCCCGCGCCGTCCGTCTCAAACATGGAGGCGACCACGTCACGTTATTGTTCAAAAAACTTGAGTCTCGTTTAGACAACATTGTTTATCGTCTGGGTTTGACCAATTCCCGCCAAGCTTCCCGTCAAGCCGTCGCCCATGGCCATTTCTTGGTCAATGGTCGCAAAGTTCGAGTCCCTTCGATTTTATTGAAAACCGGCGACAAGATTGCGATTCGACCGGCCAGTCAAAACAAAGGTATTTTTGCCAATCTCGGCGAAAAAATTCAGGGCCATCAAACCCCTGAATGGCTATCGTTTGATGTCGAAACCTTAACCGGCCTCGTCAAGGGCGAACCGGTCAAAGGTCAAAGCGATGCCACCATCGATTTTAGTTCCATTTTGGAATTTTATAGTCGTTAAAAAGTTTATCCATATTACCAATAGGTCATTTAGTTTGAATAAACAATAAATATTATGATAGATTTCAACATCATCTTCCCATCCAAGCCTCGCATTGTTAGCGAATCCGCCGAGGGCGGTATTTACGAGATCGAGGGTCTCTACCCTGGCTATGGTCACACCTTGGGTAATTCTTTGCGCCGAATTATCTTATCGTCTTTGCCGGGTTGGGCGATCACCTCAATCAAAATCGACGGGGTTAATCATGAGTTTTCCTCAATTGCTGGCGTTAAAGAGGACATGATCAATGTTATTTTAAATCTAAAAAAAGTCCGTTTCAACGTCGTCGGTGACGAAAGCCAAGTAATTAAATTCCATTTCAAGGGTGGCAAGGAGGCCACCGCCAAGGATCTCGAGGTCCCCGGCCAAGTTGAAGTTATTAATCCTGAACAATATATTGCTAATGTCTCCGACAAAAGTGCTTCGCTCGACGGAGAACTAACAATTGAAAAAGGGATCGGTTATATTCCCAGCGAAACCCTCAAGAAAGACAAGGTGGAGATTGGTTCAATCGTTTTAGATGCCGCCTTCACCCCAATCAAGAAAGCTAATTACGAGGTTGAAAATATGCGCGTTGGCAATCGAACTGATTTCAACAAATTGATTCTTCATATCGAAACTGATGGCACCATTTCGCCCCACGAAGCGTTAGAAAAGAGTATTTACATTATGATTGAACAACTCAAGGCGATTGTTGGCTTCAAAGAAGAGGCGGTTGAAGAAATCAAAACCAAAGACGATAAAAAAGTGACCGAAACCGACAAAGAAGAGGAGGCCGACATTTTGAAAACCAAGATTGAGGACCTCGGACTCTCGGTTCGCACCCAAAAAGCCCTTACTAATGCCGGCGTTCGAACCGTCGGGGGCCTCGGTCGTAAGAAGGAGGCCGATGTTAAAGAAATTGAAGGTTTGGGCGATAAAGGTTTACAAGAAATCAAAAAAGTGTTAGAAGAGTATGGTCTAACCCTAAAATAAGTTATTATGCGTCACCAAGTTAAAGGCCGAAAATTCAATCGTGTTAAGAAGGTTCGCACCGCTTTAGTGCGTTCTTTGGCGAGTAGCTTAATTTTACGCGAGAAGATCAGGACCACTGAGCCCAAAGCCAAAGAAATTCGACCTTACGTTGAAAAATTGGTGACCAAAGCCAAGAAAGACACCCTGACCAATCGTCGTAATGTGATCGAGAAAATCGGCCAGAACAAAGAAGTTATCACTAAATTGTTCGGCGAATTAGGCCCTCGTTTTGAGAAAAAGGCTGGCGGTTATACCCGAATTACTAAACTTGGTCGACGAATTAGCGATGGGAGCGCCATGGCGGTAATTGAATTTATTTAGCCGATGCGAATTTACGAATAATGCGAATGATACGAATATGAAAAAAGAAGTAGAGAAAAAAGAATACACCATAGATGCCACTGGCAAAGCGCTGGGGAGGGTCGCGACGGAAGCGGCCAATCTTTTGCGGGGCAAAAATACGACCTCGTTTGTTAAAAATCTTGCACCCAAAGTGACAGTCAAGATTACCAACGCGAGCAAATTAGATGTGACCCAAAAGAAAATGCGCGAGAAGATTTATACTCATTATACTGGCCATCCAGGTGGCTTACGAAAGACCTCCTTAACTCGAATGGTTGAAAACAAGGGTTGGGCCGAACCAATCAAAAAAGCCGTTTTTGGCATGTTGCCCGCTAATCGTCTGCGTGCCGTAATTATAAAAAACTTAATCATTACTGATTAGCGCAATCCGAATCCACAAATAAAAAATATGCCAACTAAAGAAAACAAGGAGAAATACTATGAGGGAGTGGGCCGACGCAAAACGGCGACCGCGCGGGTTCGAATTACTCCGGCGAACAAAGACAGTTTTGAAATCAACGACCAAAAGCTCGAGGCCTATTTCCCAACTATCGAAATGCGCGAACGAGTCAAAAAAGCGTTAGCCAAAATTGGTGAACATGGCACTTTTGCCGTTACGGTTAAGTCCAACGGTGGGGGAATTAGTGGCCAAACCGATGCGGTAATTATGGGCCTCGGCCGAGCCATCATCGCTCATAAGCCAGAAACTAAGCCGGAGATGAAGAAGGAGGGGATGACTACCCGCGACGACCGCGCCAAAGAACGTCGCAAATTCGGCCTCAAAAAAGCCCGCAAATCTCCACAGTGGAGCAAACGTTAAACCCGAATTTCCCCAAAAAACTCTTCCGCAAAAATCTCCAAACTCTTGGGGGTTTTTGCTTTTTATCCAATCTATGCAATAATACTGTTAGACAACTCCTGCTTTCTGCCTCAAGTCTTCGGACAGAAACCCACCTTTTTGTGGGTAGGTTGGGCGAGAAAAGGGCCCCTTTGTGGATGCCCCCCTCGCCACAGGCGGATCGTATTCCACGTCCCGTTTCTGCACGATTCGCGCCGGGGATGTAAAAAAGGGAGTTGTTTAGGGGGTGTGCCGTTCGCGGCCCCCCGTTTTTTTATCCCCAGCAAACCACACTTACCCCCACATTACCAATGTATCGAAGTCGAACTTCGGAAGTATGGTAAAAAGTGGATAATTAGAAAAAGTCTTAAGATCTATTATCAAACCCGAGGCTATTCAAACGACAAATGGCCAAGATCCGAAAAGTCTAAATCTTTTAACCACCTTATCAAATCTTCTTCTGAAAAATCAATGTCAAAACTTGGAAGAAATTCTTTGTTGAGAGTCTTAGAATAATAATTTTGGCCACAATAATCAGCCAAGCTGGACCATCGATAACTTAGCAGAAAGTGAGCTGCTCGTTCCCAATCAGAAATCTCCCTTTCCTTCCAATTACTTTCTATCAAATCCAAAGGATTAAAATGGATATAAAAAGGCAAATAAGTTAAATATTCCTCATCTTCGATCAACACCGATTTAAATTTACCCTGAAAAAGCGGGCCCACACGCTCATGTTTGATATTAAAATAATTAGTATAGCCAGTGCCCATTTTTCGCATGAATTCCGTTAAACCATTTTCAACCAAGGGTCGGACAATCAGATGGAAATGGTTAGGCATCATAACAAAAGCCAAAATATCAACCATGCGATCTCGATTGTCTTTATCCTCCAAACGAGTTTGTCCACAAACACGGCTATTCTCAACTGGTCTAGCATCGTTATACAAAAAAAGACTGTCGGCAAAACGAGAGCGATCAACATTATCAACAAAAATATCCCTTTTTTCCACCCCTCGGTTGAAGACATGAAAAATGCCACCAAAATCAGTTTCCTCCATTTTAACCTCCATATGACCTATATAATGTCTTGAAATACTATCGAAGTCGAACTTCGGAAGTATGGTAAAAAGTGGATAAGTCAGCAAAAAGACTAAAAAACCCTTATTTATCGGAAGTCGAACTTCGATATTGCAAGGTAAAATTATGGTGGTATAATAACCACCATGGACAAAAAATCTGACGTTGACATTGAATTTGAGGAGAATACTGAAGATCGAGCGCCAGAAGGGGCAGATTTGGCCGAAAAATTGAAGAGATTAAGAGCTGAGGTCAAAACCTGCCACACTGAACGCGCCGAATATCTAGCTGGCTGGCAGAGAGCCAAGGCGGACTATCTGAACCTTAAAAAAGAGCAGGAGGAGAATCGCCACGAGATTGGCCGTTGGGCTAAGGAAGGGGTACTAACTGACCTTTTCATCATCGCCGACAGTTTCGAAATGGCTTTTGGCAACAAAGAGGCTTGGGAGCAGGCACCAGAGAATTGGCGCAAAGGCATTGAGTACATCTACAATCAACTCCAAACCATTTTCCGCGATCACGGTGTCGAAGAGATCAGTCCGAAGATTGGTGACAAATTTAATCACGCCGAGCAAGAACCAATTGGCACGGTCCCAACCGAAAGCGAAGCTGAAGATGACGAGATTGCCGAGGTAATTAAAAAAGGTTACAAATTGCACGGCAAGATCGTAAGACCAGCTAGTGTTAGGGTAAAACACTTCTCAAAATAAATTCGAAATTACAAACACTAAATCCAAAACAAATATTAAATATGAAATCGCAAATTATAAACGAAAAGTTTCAAATTTGAAAATTTGTTTAGAGTTTAGAAATTATTATTTATAATTTAAATTAATATTATGGCAAAAATTTTAGGCATTGATTTAGGCACAACGAACTCGGCGATGGCCGTGGTTGAGGGCGGTTCACCCCGAATTGTCGAAAATGTGGAGGGGATGCGGACGACGCCCTCAATTGTCGCGGTCTCCAAAGCTGGTGAGCGATTAGTGGGTCAATTGGCCAAGCGCCAAGCGATTACCAACCCGAAAAATACCATCTCGGGCGTGAAGCGCTTGATGGGCCATAAATTTAACGACCCGAATATTCAAAAAGATAAGGGGCTCGTGTCGTTCGCAATGGAGCAATCGGCTGATGGTGGCGTACAAGTGAAGATGGGCGACAAATCATTAAGACCAGAAGAAGTTTCGTCCCAAATTTTACAAAAATTAAAGCATGACGCCGAGGCCAAGTTGGGTGAAAAAATTGACGAAGCGGTCATCACTGTGCCGGCCTACTTCGACGACTCACAACGCAAGGCGACAAAAGACGCGGGCGAAATTGCCGGCTTCAAGGTGCGACGCATCATCAACGAGCCAACGGCCGCCGCTCTCGCCTATGGTCTCGACAAAAAGAAAGATGAGAAAATTGTGGTGTACGACTTTGGTGGCGGAACTTTCGACGTTTCGGTGCTCGAAATTATCGGTGGCGAAGAAGAGCAAAGCATCTCCGTTAAATCCACCGACGGCGACTCGCATATGGGCGGTGAAGATATTGATCAAAAAATCATTAAGTGGATTGGCGACGAATTTAAAAAGCAAACCGGCCTTGATATTACCCACGACGAGCTTGCTCTCCAACGCTTGAAGGAGGCCGCCGAAAAAGCCAAACATGAACTCTCGACGATGAATCAAACCGAGATTAATATTCCGTTTATCAGCTCCGATGCCTCGGGCCCCGTCCATCTCAATATGAGTATGACTCGCGCCACACTCGAAGATTTGGCTCGTGAGTTTATTGACCGTTCAATCGAAATTACCAAACGCGCCATGACCGCTTCTGGTTTCGGCATGAACGAAATTAACGAGATTATTATGGTGGGCGGTCAGACCCGCATGCCCGCTATCCATGACGCCGTGAAAAACCTGTTTGGCAAAGAACCTAATCACACCATTAACCCTGACGAGGTGGTGGCCATCGGGGCCGCGATTCAAGGTGGAATTTTCCAAGGTGATGTGAAGGATGTGCTCTTGCTCGATGTCACTCCGCTCTCGCTCGGCATTGAAACGATGGGTGGCGTCGCGACTAAAATTATTGAGCGCAATACGACTATCCCAACCTCCCGTTCGCAAATCTTCTCGACCGCGGCGGACAATCAAACCTCCGTCGAAATTCATATTGTTCAAGGCGAACGCGAGCTCGTGGCTGATAACAAAACGCTTGGACGCTTTATCCTCGATGGCATCCCGCCCTCACCGCGAGGCTTACCGCAAGTGGAAGTGACTTTTGACCTTGACGCCAACGGCATTCTCTCGGTCAAGGCCAAAGACAAGGCGACCAACAAAGAGCAATCAATTCGCATTGAGGCCAAAACCAGCTTGAGCAAAGAGGACATCGAGAAGATGAAAAAAGATGCCGAACTTCACGCCGAAGAGGATAAAAAGAAACGCGAAGTAATTGACACCCGCAACATGGCCGACCAATTGATTTACACGGCCGAAAAAAGTTTGAAAGACGCCGACGGTGTACCCGAAGGCGAAAAGAAAATTCCTGAAGAGATTAAAAGGGGAGTGGAAGATAAAATTACCGCTTTGAAAGGTGTCAAAGATGGTGAGGATATCGAAGCGATCAAAACTGCCACCTCCGCCCTCTCGACCGAAATGTCAAAAATTGGTGAAGCGATGATGAAAAATGCTAACCCCGCCGATGGCGCTAATCCCAATCCCGCCTCCGCTGACGCTCCGGCGGGCGACAACCCCTCCGACACCTCCACCGGCGAAGGCAACGTCCGCGACGCGGAAACAAAGTAGCTTTTAGGTTTTAGCTGGTAGCTTGTAGGTTTAGAAGTCGTATCTCGCGTAGCCAGATCCGACTTCGAAACCGGCTCATTAAAAAAATTGAATAGGAAAACCCGCCGGCGATGAACGTCAACGGATAATCCGTTTTCGTCTCGCGCGACGGGTTGTTATGAGTCACACGTCCCAAACGTCCGTCTCCTCGCCCAAGTACTTGCCTTCGGCAACACGAGGACGGCCAAGGAAGAGGGTGAGGAAATCGGCCAAGAATTCGCGGTCGCTCGTCCTCATGTCCAACAAGAGCTTGGACTTGGCCGAACCGGCATCAGCGTGGCCACGAGTCAGCCTCCCAAACTCCCGCCCTTCCCAAACACGGAGTTCGAAAAGTGGCAAGTTGTGATCGCGATCAAAGTCGATCGCTTCACGGGGGAGAGTAACGGTTACCTCCCGAGATTCTTTTCGCAAAAGGTCAATGAAACGACCAAGCGAACCACCATTATACTCCCGAATGCGACTATCCATGGAACATCTCCTTTTCAATGACCACCGGCCTAAGACGGGATCGTTACTATCTGCTTCTAGTATAGCATACCCATATTTTTTTGTCAACCCACATCTTGTCCCTCTCTAAAAACGTAGTATAATGGCAAAGAAAGCACGAAATCTTAAATCCGAAATTCTAAACAAATCCCAATACTTAAATTCCAAAAAATAAACGGGTTTGTTTGAGGTTTATGATTTAGATTTTGGAATTTGTTTCGAATTTAGTGCTTATAATTTAGAATTTTAGAAAATTTATGTCCAAAGACTATTACAAAACCCTAGGCGTGGAGAAGAAAGCCTCGAAGGAGGAGGTCAAGAAGGCCTTTCATAAACTTGCTCACAAATATCACCCCGACAAGCAAGGCGGTGATGAGCAAAAGTTTAAGGAAATCAACGAGGCCTATCAAATTCTCTCAGATGATAATAAGCGCGCGCAATATGATCAATTTGGGAGTGGTGCTTTTAATGGTGCAGGTCCGGGACCGGGTGCTGGTGGGTTTGGAGGACAGGGGGGCTGGGGTGGCTTTGATTTTAGTGGCTTTCAAAATGGTGGAGGTTTTTCCGCCCAAGGCGGACCAGCCTCGGGCTGGGAATTCGACTTAGGCGATATTTTCGGCGACTTTTTTGGTGGACAAGGCCGAGGGCAAACACAAGCCAGGCGCGGGCGCGACATCTCCGTTGACATTCAAATCAGTTTTAAAGAAGCCGTTTTTGGCACCGAGCGAAATATTTTGATCACCAAGGTTAGCCAATGCGAGAGTTGTCATGGCAGTGGCGCCGAAGCCGGTTCGCAAATGAAGAAATGCCCTACTTGTGGTGGTAAGGGCAAAGTCAACGAAACTCGTCGTTCAATTTTTGGCGTTTTCCAATCTTCTAGAATTTGCGATACCTGTCTTGGCCGAGGCGAAGTGCCCGAGAAAAAATGCCCAACCTGCAAGGGCGCTGGCGTTTTAAACAAACAAGAAAGTATTAAGGTCACAATCCCATCCGGTCTTGATAATGGCGAGATGATCCGTCTGACTGGTCAAGGTGAAGCCACCCCGGGTGGCCAAAACGGCGATTTGTATGTAAAAATCCATGTTGAGAAAGATATCAATTTCAAACGCGTCGGCAACGACCTCACGACCGAGCTGAAAGTCAAATTGACTGATGCCATTTTAGGAGGCGAAAAACAGCTCGAGACCCTCGATGGCCCCCTGACCCTCAAAATACCGTCTGGCCTCGCCTACGGCGAAATTTTGCGCGTCAAGGGCAAAGGGGTGCCTATCGGTTCGACTTCGCTCACCACAAGCCACCATGGCCGTCGGGGAGACCTTCTCGTTCGCGTCACTTTCCCCACTCCTGCCAAACTCTCCCGTTCCGCCAAAAAGGCGATCGAAGACTTACGCGAAGAGGGGATATAATCGCTAAAAACCCTTATTGTGCGATATCCAATCTCGCACAGTATGGTAAAAAGGGGATAAGTTAAAAATATTATCAAATGGAAACTTGGATTAAAGTGCGGAACAAAATTATCTCGTGGAAATATCGGTGGATTTTGAAACCGATTTTGTTTAAGTTTGATCCGGAAAATGTGCATAATTGGTTTATCGAGATTGGCAAATTTTTGGGGAAATTTAGAGCGACTAATTGGCTAACGAAAATTTGCTTTGACTATGAGAATCCAACTCTTGAGCAAGAAATTTTAGGCATCAAATTTAAAAATCCAATTGGGCTCGCGGCCGGCTTCGACAAAAACGCCGAGATGATTGATATTATGCCAGCGGTCGGGTTTGGGTTTACCGAAGTGGGATCCGTGACTGGGCGAGCGTGTGAGGGGAACGCGCGACCGCGACTTTGGCGTCTGCCAAAGTCGCGGGGTTTAATTGTTTATTATGGGCTGAAGAATAATGGGGCGGAGGAAGTCGTACTTCACGTAGCCAAGTCCGACTTCCGAAGCACAATACCACTTGGCGTTAGTATCGCCAAAACCAACGATAACCAGACCCTCACCACCGAAGCTGGCATCGCCGATTATCTTTCCGCTTATCAAAAATTTGTCGAGGCGGGAGTCGGTGATTATTACACCATCAATATTAGTTGCCCCAATACTTTTGGCGGTGAGCCGTTCGTTGAGCCGTTTAAGCTTGATGGGTTATTATCGGCCCTGAGAGGCGAGGCCTCTCAGTGGATTAAACCGGTTTTTCTCAAATTACCGCCCGATTTGAGCCATGAGCAAATTGATCAGATTATTGAATTGGCCCAAAAATATCAAGTCAGTGGCTTTATCTGCACCAATTTGACCAAGGATCGGAGTTTGCCCAGCTTCCAGACTAAAATCAAGGACCAGATGCCGACCAATGTTGGGGGCCTCTCGGGTAAAATTGTCGAGGAACTTGCCAACGAGCAAATTAAGTATGTCTACCGCAAAATCCATTCCGTCCAAGGACTACCCTTGGACAAAAAAATGATCATCGTTGGTTGTGGGGGAGTTTTCAGCGCCGAAGACGCTTATGCCAAAAACAAAGCCGGCGCGTCCCTCGTTCAACTCATTACCGGCATGATTTTTGAGGGCCCACAATTAATTAGCGAGGTTAACCAAGGCCTCGTCAAACTCCTCCAAGCAGACGGTTACGAAAATATTAGCGAAGCCGTGGGGAAAGGAAGCTAGAGGTCGGATCTGGCTACGCGAGATACGACCTCACAGCTTCTAGCTTCAGAACTTCCCAGTGAAAGAAGTCCAACTTCAAGTGAGCCCGAAGTTGGACTTCGTGAGCAAACCCTATTTAAAAACCACTTTCTTGTAGTTCTTTTTTCCTACGCGCAAAAGAATAAAATCTCGTCCATTTTTTGTTATACGAACAAGATGATTAGAAATTGGAACATCGTCAACATAAACACCCCCACCATTTACTAACCGACTAGCGTTAGTTCTAGACATTGACATCTCGGTCAACATTAACAAATCAACAATACTGTGACCAACTTCTGGAAATTCTATTTCCACACTAGGAATGGCTTCGGAATCAGCCAAGCGACTACCAAACAGGTCCCGCGAAGCTCGTTGCGCCCTCTTGGCTTCGGCCTCGCCATGAACAAATTTAGTCACTTCAAACGCGAGCACCTCTTTCGCTTTTTTAATGTCAGCACCAGTTAATTTTTCCCATTCAGCGATTTCGGCCAGCGACAAAAAAGTAAAAATCTTCAAAAACCGGCCAACATCTTGGTCGTCAACATTAATCCAATATTGATAAAACTCAAACGGTGAAGTTTTGCTGGCATCCAACCAAACAGCGCCAGCTTCAGATTTGCCCATCTTCTTACCATCCGAGCGAGTAATTAAGGGGATAGTAAAAGCATAGGCCTCGACCTGTCGCTCGCGTCGAATCAACTCCACCCCGCCCAAGATATTGCCCCATTGATCACTACCACCAATTTGCAAGCGACAGCCAAACTTATCAAACAGATGAAGATAATCCACCGCCTGCAAAATTAAATAATTAAATTCCAAAAAAGTCAGCCCATGTTCTTGCGCCAATCGCTCGCGATAAGTCTCGTTCTTAATCATTTCGTTGACCTTGAAAAGGGGACCATAACCGCGTAAAAATTCGAGATAATTAAATTTCTTCAGCCAATCAAAATTATTAACAAAACGAATTTTTCGGCCAGCCAGAATTTTTTTAATTTGACGAGTCAACGCTTTAAAATTACGCTGAACATCTTTTTTCGTCAGCATCTGACGCATTTCCGTTTTACCACTCGGGTCGCCAATCAAACCCGTCGCACCCCCCACCAAACAAATAGGGGAATGGCCAGCCTCGACCAAACGAGCCATGGTCATGAGCAAAGCCAAGCTACCAATATGCAAGCTATCCGCCGAGGGGTCAAAACCAGCGTAAAAAGTTAGTTTTTCGTCAGTCAAAACGCTTCCCAGTTTATCCTCGTGAGTTTGTTGAGCAATCAACCCCCGAGCCGTCAATTCTTGAGCGATATTTATCATATATTTCAACTCCGATTATTTTAGCATACTTTTCTTTTTTGTGGTATACTAATCTTACTAGTTACGAAAGAAGGAAGAAAAAACCATGACAGACAAAGATATCGGCCCGTTTGAGTTATTTGGTGTCAAGATTGTAAACCTGACAAGTTATTTTCTTTGTCGCTTAATTTTAAAGGTAAAAAGAGTCAAAGTCTCAGTTGACCAATCTCTTTTCCACTACAACACACCCGGCCAACCACTAATTATGATTTCTAACCACACGTCTATTTTTGACTCGTGGTTTATTTGTGCCTCAATTCCTTTCAAAACTTTTCTGAAAATTATGCCGATCCGAATTATGGGTGCAACTAATTTTCGCGAGCCGACCGCTAGGTTTCTTGATAAACTAGGAATCGTCAAGTTAATTTATCATTTATACGGAGTCGTTCCTTTTCGTCGTGAATGGACTTTCGAAGAAAAACTGGTCCCACTGATCAATTGCCTAAAAAAAGGTTCAACAATTTTAATTTTCCCTGAAGGTCATGTCAAGAAAGACGAGGGGGTAGACCCCTTCAAGCGGGGGGTCGTTTATGTTTATAAAGCGACTTTAGCCAAGATTCTACCAATTGCCATTCGACCAGCCAGACAAAAAGGGGAGAGATTATCCACCAGACTAGGCCCAATTAATTCCATCCCCTCAGAAATTCTCGCCAGTGAAGATCCGATCGACCCTTTCCACACTCAAACCTGCACTTATTTGCGTCAATTAGTTTTAAATCTTTATGCTAAAAACGATTAAAACTTTTTTGTCAGCAATTGTTGACCTTTACCACCAATTTCAACCAGAGAAAAACCGGCCTGATTATGGTTTTGCTTTCATGATTCATCCTCGAAGTTTAATTGACGTTTACCGAATTTTTCCTTTATTTAAATTTATTCCCAATTGGCTATCAAACTTTCTGATCGCTCATTTCTGGCCCGTAACTATTTCTAAAATCACCGGACTTAAAACTGAAAAGGGTGAGGCAATTTCGGGTTGGGTAATCAGCATCCCCTTAACCGCCCAGCAAATGCTAGCTAAAAGAGAATTAGCCCTAAATTATATTATCGAAGCCTGTCACCTTGCCCAAAATAAGGGGGCTAAGATAATCGGCTTAGGAGCACTAACTTCGTCTCTCTGTAAAGGAGGGTTAGACTTAATTGACAAAGTCGATATTGCCGTAACTACCGGCCATTCGTATACGGCATACAATGTGACGCAAACCGTATTAAAAATAATGGCTGATTTAGACAGCTGGGCACAAGATTCAGTGTTAGCAATTGTCGGAGCAAGTGGTTCCATCGGTTCAGCCAGTGCCAAAATTTTAGCTAAACATAATTTTCGAGAAATTATTTTGATCGACGTGGAAAGAAAAAAAGATAAGCTCCAAGAATTAGCTGACCAAATCAAAGAAAAAAATAATGACACAAATCTAAGTCTTAGTCACCAAGTGGGCGATGTTATCCGCGCCGATTTTATTATTACCGCCACCAATACACCCGAAGCTCTCGTCCGAGCCCGCGACCTCAAAACCGGAGCGATTATTATCGACGACGCTCAACCGTCGGACGTGGCGATGGATGTTTACGACCGCAATGATGTCTTGGTTCTCGCGGCGGGAGCAGTTCATACCCCCAAGATTACAACAAATTTTAATCTCGGACTTCAAAATCGTTACGATAATTTTTGCTGTTTAGCCGAAGTTCTTATTTTAGCTAGCGAAAAAAGAGACAAGCATTACACAATTAGCCAAACAAATGATATACTAATCGAAGAATTGGCAACGAAAGGTCAACAGTTAGGTTTTGTTGTGGCCAATTATCAAAATATTAAAGAAATCGTTCCAGAAGAAAAAATACTTCATCTAAAAAAATTAAAAGCTAAAAATACATGGGCTTAACTTTTGATCTGATTAATATCTTCATATCTCTTTCCGCGGTTATTTCTCTTTTATTTGGGATCTTAATTGCGATTCATAAAAAAGACGAGACTGGGTATAGTTTTTTAGCTTTAACCGTCAGTATTTTTTTGTGGAGCTTAATGATGATAATTTATCGAAGTTCCCAATCAGAAGAAATTGTCTATCTTTTTGCCCGTCTATTATATTTCTTTGCTCTATTTGTCCCGGTTAGTTTTTTATCATTAGCAAGTTATTTCCCCGACAAAAAACGATTCTTCTCTAAAAAACTCTTAAGGGGAGTTGGGTTGGCAAACTTTATTTTGGCGATAATTTCACTTTATCCTAACGGTTTAATTCATTCAGTAATTCAGCCGACCAATTCCGAGAAAATTCTGATTTTTAATTTAAATACCAAAATCTTCTACATCATATTTATCGTAGGATGTTTTCTCTTTGGTTATTATGCCATTATAAAAAAATATTGGGCCGCCAAAAACCCTCTCGAAAAAAAACACCTATTCGATATCGCGCTCTGGACCAGCATTTCCTGCACTATCGGCGTAACCTCTAATCTTTTTTTTCCAACCTTCCAGATTGTTTTTCTTAATTGGTTAGCCCAAGTTAGTTCTATTTTAATGATTGGAGGCATTGCTTACGCAATCATCCGCCACCACTTATTTAGTATTAAAGTTATTGCCACAGAGTTCTTCTTTTTTGCTTTATGGATTTTTATCTTGATCCGATCAGTTCTCTCAGAAGATATCCTTAATTTGAGTCTCAATCTTGGGCTTCTCGCCCTCTCAACGATTTTTGGGTTTCTTCTAATACAAAGCGTTCTTAAGGAAGTTCGTCAGCGAGAAAAAATTGAAGACTTAGCGAAGAAACTATCTCTGGCTAATGATGACCTCAAAACGGCCAATGAAAAACTCAAAGAATTAGACCGCCAAAAGACCGAGTTCGTCTCGATTGCTTCACATCAACTCCGCAGTCCATTAACCGCCATTAAGGGTTACGCTTCAATGCTTTTGGAAGGTTCATTTGGGCCAGTGGAAGAAAAAGCGCGCGAAGCGGTTGACCGAATCTTTCTTTCCAGCCAAAAATTGGTCAACGTTATTGAAGATTTTTTGAACATCACGCGCATCGAATTGGGACGAATGAAATATGAATTGTCTGTTTTTGATTTAGGGGGATTGGTCAGGACGGTAATGACCGATCAGAAACCGAACGTTGAACGCAAAGGGTTATCGATCGTGCTGGAAAACGACCCCCAACCCCAACTAATTTCTGCCGATAGTGGCAAGGTAACACAAGTTATTTCCAATCTTATTGATAACGCCATAAAATACACCGAGCAGGGAGAGATTAGAGTTAAGATCGAAGCGAGCGGAAGAAATAAGGTCAGATTAGTTGTCTCGGATACGGGAGTCGGCATCTCGCCAGAAGCTTTGCCTAAATTATTTGAAAAATTTGTGCGCGCCGATGATGCTGGCAAAACGAATATCACGGGCACTGGTTTAGGCCTTTATGTCGCCAAGCAAATTGTCGAAGGTCTCGGTGGCAAAATTTGGGCCGAGTCCGCCGGCAAAGGCAAGGGTTCGACTTTCCTTGTCGAGTTTTCTCGCGTAACAAAAACTTTACAGAAAGACAAAAAATAACTAGGATAGAGTTATGATGATAGAAAATAAACAGAAAAAAATTCTCCTTTCCGGCGTTAAGCCAACCGGGCGACCGCATTTGGGTAATTATTTTGGAGCAATGAAACAATTTGTTGATTTGCAAGACCAGTATCAAAGTTATATTTTTATCGCCGATCTCCACGCCCTGACGACCGCTCGCGACCCCCAGCAACTCAAACAAGACACGCTCGATTTGGCCATGGATTATCTAGCCATTGGTTTAGACCCCGAGAAAGTCACTTTTTTCAAACAATCAGAAGTCGACGAGCATGCCGAATTGGCTTGGATTTTTAATTGCTTAACCACGATGCCTTATCTCGCTCGGGCGCACGCTTTCAAAGATGCCGAGGCCAAGAGCAAAGAAGTGAATGTTGGTTTATTTGATTATCCCATTTTAATGGCCGCGGACATTTTACTTTACGACACGGATGTTGTTCCCGTCGGAGCCGACCAAAAACAACATGTGGAAATCGCGCGCGACACGGCCGAGAAATTTAATTTTAATTACGGCGAAACTTTCAAATTGCCTGAGCCGTTAATTCTAGACAACGTTAAAACGGTGGTGGGTTTGGACGGTCAGAAAATGAGCAAGAGTTATGGCAATACTATTCCGCTTTTTGCCGAAGAAAAAGATTTGAAAAATTTAGTGATGAGCATTAAGACCGATTCGAAGGGCGTTGAAGAACCTAAAAATCCCGAGGAATGCAATGTATTCGCCCTGCATAAATTTTTCGCCTCGGCCGAGGACCTGGCCGAAATTAAAAAGCGTTATGTCGAGGGAGGGATTGGCTACAAGGAGTCAAAGGAGGTTTTGTTCACCAATATGAATAGTTATCTCGCCCCGTTTCGAGCTCGTCGAGAAAAAATTGCTCAAGATCCCGCCCGCGTTATCGCCATTCTCAAATCCGGCGCCGAAGTCGCCCGCGCCACCGCCTCCCGCAAAATGTCCGAGGCCCGCGCTAAGGTAGGGATTGATTTGTAAAAAATAATTGATGATAAGTGTCTTAGCGATCGCGAGGTCACTTATCAATTTTTTGCTGTTAAAATTCCTATTGTACAGACGACCGTCAACATAGTAGGAAACCCGATCGGTAATATCCCTGACGATCGTGGCTTTGTTACCACCCCATAAATAAAACTTGTTAACATTTTTAACAATTGTAAATTTTGTTAACAAGTTCGAGGGAGATTAATTAACCAATGTTGAGGAAGCCCAACAAAGAGAAGTTCGGCAACCAGCCAACATTGTTGGGTTAGTCCGTCAACCTACTTTTTAATCTGGTTGCGCCTAATTTAATTAGTGGTATGATTGAGATAAGCTGATGATCCGACTGACAATCGGGGAAGCGCAATGGTTCGACAAGCTCACCACAAGCAGGCTTGAAAGTTATAAATCAGGGTGGCACCGCGGAGAGAAACCGCCCCTGCGAGCTCGTTATTTTTAACGAACTTGGAGGGGCGATTTTTGGTAAAAGCATACAAAACCCTTTTTATGGGCATAAAGTAGTCAAAATAACCTTATTTTGCGATATCTAATCTTGAAACATTATTAGTTTTATTAAATTAAAAAACATGATCAATCGAATTAAAATCAGTGAGTTGGGGCAACATATTGGTAAGGAGGTGAGTATCGCGGGCTGGGTAGATGTGAGACGCGATCACGGTAAATTGATTTTCATTGATTTGCGTGATGTGAGTGGTAAGGTCCAAATGGTTATTTTACCCAGTCATGAATCGGCCAGTGAAATCGCTCAAAAATTGCGACCGGAGTGGGTGATTAGTGTCAAGGGTTTAGTTAACGCTCGACCCGAAAAAATGATCAATCAGGATCAATTAAATGGCGAACTGGAAGTGGAGGTGACCGAGATTGAGGTTCTTAACCAAGCGGAAACACCGCCATTTTTAATCAATGAAGACACAAGCGGGGTCAACGAAGAAACACGTTTAAAATATCGCTACTTGGATTTACGAAGCGAGCGGATGAAGAATAATTTGATCTTGCGCGACAAAATAATTACCTTCTTTCGTGGTTATATGCACCGCCACGATTTTATTGAAATTGAAACTCCGATTTTGATGAAAGGCACCCCTGAAGGTTCCCGCGAGTATCTTGTGCCCTCACGAATTGAGAAGGGTAAGTCTTATGTTCTCCCGCAATCACCTCAACAATTTAAACAACTCTGTATGGTGGCCGGATTAGAGCGCTATTTCCAAATCGCTCGCTGTTTCCGCGACGAGGACCAACGTGGAGATCGTCAGCCCGAATTTACCCAGCTTGATTACGAAATGTCCTTCACCACCCAAGAAGAGATTCTGCAATATACCGAAAAAATGTTTATCGAGCTAGTCAAGACGATGTTCCCAGCTAAAAAAATCACCAATCTTCCTTTCCCTCGACTAACTTATCAAGAATCCATTGAAAAATACGGCAATGATAAGCCGGACATGCGTCAAAACAAAGAAGATAAAGATGAATTGGCTTTTGCTTGGATTGTCGATTTCCCAATGTTCGAAACCGGTGATGACGGCAAGCTAACTTCGGCCCATCACCCCTTCTGCTCAATCAAGGAAGAAGATCTGACTAAATTTATGGCCGGCGAAGATTTGCTTAAAATCCGTGCCAATTCTTATGACTTAGTCTTGAATGGTTTCGAATTAAGCTCGGGGAGTATTCGCATCCACCAGGCCAAGGTTCAACAGCAGGTTTTCAAATTGCTCGGCATCAGCGAGGAAGACCAGCGAAAGCGCTTCGGCCACATGCTAGAAGCCTTTAGTTTTGGCGCGCCCCCTCACGGTGGTTTTGCGCCGGGCATTGACCGAATCGTGATGCTCCTCGCGGGCGAACCTAATATTCGCGAGGTAATCGCTTTTCCTAAGAATGGTGAGGGTAAAGATTTGATGATGGGGGCACCGAGCGAAACCGAAGACAAACAATTGAAAGAATTGGGACTTAGAAAAAGTTGATTGTTGTTCTCGTTTGCGATATTCTTTAAGAAGCAAGGCTGGTTCTTACGCTCAAGCAATTTGGCTAACGGGGAATGTCGTCACCAATGTTTACTGTAACACGGTGATTTACAAGGTCTCCCGCCTACCCCGTAAACCAAATTGTTGATGGGAACCTCTGGGTGGAACCCGTCAGAGAGAAAAGGATCAGCCTTCCTTTTTTTGCATGACTGAAACTTTTACAATAAAAACAAAAGAGTTTGAAGGGCCTTTAGATTTACTCTTGAATCTGATTGAGAAACGAAAAATGCACATCTCGCAGGTCTCGTTGGCACAGGTCGCGGATGATTATGTTAATTATCTGAAAAATCAGCCTGATAATTCGATGGAAGATATAGCCAATTTTATTATGGTGGCCTCAACGCTCATGCTCATTAAATCGCTCGCCCTTTTGCCTGGTTTACAATTGAGCGAGGAGGAGAAGGAGAGTGTGACCGATCTCGAAGACCGACTCAAAAAACTCCAGCGCGTTCGTGATTTGAGCCAATATCTTAAAGAACGCTTCGGTCAAAATATTATTTTTAGCCGAGAAGAGAGTTCGAGGCCCGTGGCGATTTTTGCACCCACCCAAGAAATTACTCAGCCCAATTTGCTTGAAACGATTAAACGCTTGTTAAATAATTTGCCGGTTAAAGAAATGGTCCCCCAAGCGATCATCAAAAAAGTAATTAGTCTGGAAGAGGTGATTGGCGATTTGGCCGAGCGAGTGAGCCGGGCGCTCAAAATGTCTTTTAGTGATTTCGTGAAGGATAAAAAAGATAAAGTTAACGTGATTGTCAGCTTCCTGGGGATGCTTGAGCTGGTAAAACAAGGGGCCATTAATATTGAGCAACGAGCTCATTTTGCTGATATTGATATGGAAAATACCTCAGTTGGAATACCAAGGTATTAGTGGTAAAATAGAAAAGTCTTTATGAATTTAGAAGCCAAAATTGAGGCTATCCTCTTCTACAAAGCCGAAGCCGTGACGATCAGTCAATTGGTCAAATGGCTAGCTGTTCCTATTCCCGAAATCGAAACTGGACTGGCTAATTTGGCCGAGCAGTTGAACGAAAGGGGAGTAAGATTGATCCAAACCGGAGAAGAAATTATGCTGGGAACAGCCAGTGAGGCTAGCCCCCTCATTGAACAAATTACCAAAGACGAATTAGCCAAAGATCTGGGTAAGGCCGCTCTCGAAACTTTAACCCTGATTATCTATGAAGGGCCATTGTCGCGCGCCGAGATTGATTATGTGCGAGGGGTTAATTCTAGTTTTATTTTGCGCCACCTCCTCGTGCGCGGTTTGGTTGAGCGAGAAATTGATAAAAAAGATGCCCGACGCTTTATTTACCGCCCAACTCTCGACTTACTTCGCCACCTAGGGATTGAAAAGCTTGAAGATTTGCCCGAATATGAAATTGTCAAGAAACAAGTTGACGACTTTCTCGCTAGCGCCGAACCGGCCGAAGAAATTGAAAATCATGACCAAGAAAATTAAAATCAAGGCTGATAATGGGATTGTCGCCGGTTTGGTTGTGGCGCTAGTTTTGATTTGGGCCGGCTTTTATTTGTCTTACCCAAATTTTTTCCAACTCCAACAAAAAGAAGAGGAGGCCACTCGCCAAAAGACGGCCGAACAAAAAGAAATCAGCAAAGTTATCGCCTTCGGCCATTTAGACTTAGAGGCCAAGGCTTATGTCGTTTATAATCTCGAAACGGGTGAGATTTTAGCTGGCCGTAACGAAGAAGCGATTCGGCCTCTGGCTTCAGTTACCAAATTAATGACCGCTCTGGTCGCCAGCGAACAACTTGACCCGCAGGCTGTTGTGACCATTGACCAAACAAATGGGGCCAACGGTTTATGGGCGGGGGAGAAATGGACTCCGGCCAATTTACTCGCCCTCACTTTGGTCGCTTCATCAAACGACGGGGCCACCGCTCTAGCCAAGCGCGCCGGCAATGGCCAAGCTAATTTTGTTGACTTAATGAATGAACAAGCCCTAAGCTTGGGTTTAACTGATTTCCATTTTACTAACCCCACCGGTCTCGATGACGGTCCCGCGCTAGGTGGCCAAGGTTCAGCCTTATCGGTCGCCAAATTGCTAGCTTATTTAGTAAAAAATAAGCCGGAACTTTTGTCGGCCACGCGCGAAACATTGATTGAAGAAACCAGTTTAGACAATCTTAATCATATCGTCTCGAATACTAATGAAGTTATTAATGATTTACCCGGACTCCTCGCTTCAAAAACCGGTTATACCGACCAGGCCGGTGGCAATTTAGCTGTCGTGACCAATATTGGTCTGAATCGACCCGTTGCCATTGTCGTTTTAGGTTCGAGTCAGGCCGGGCGCTTCACCGACACAAAAACTTTGGTTCAAGCCACCATTAATTATTATTCTAATTTCCCCTCGAGTGACCCTCGGGGCAAGTAAATAAAATGGCTTATTTAGATTTGTTAAAAGTTTTTTTACCCGCCACCATCGCCTTCTTTGTCGGCATCGCGCTTACCCCTTTCTTAACCGATTGGCTTTATAAAAATAAAATGTGGAAGAAGAAGGCGGGCAAAATTGCGCCCGACGGTCGCGAAACCCCCATCTTCAATGAGCTTCATAAAGACAAAGAGGTCGGCACCCCTCGACTGGGCGGGATCGTGATTTGGGGGAGCGTGCTCATTACCACTCTACTTTTTTGGCTCATTTCAACTCTTTGGCCGGGCACCGAGAAATTTAATTTCTTGAGTCGTAATCAAACTTGGCTCCCACTCTTCACCCTTTTAGTTGGCGCGTTAGTTGGTTTGGTTGATGACTGGCGCCAAATCAAGGCCGATCAAGATTGTCATAAAGCTGGATTATCTTTCTCGCGCCGATTATTGATTGTTATTCTCTTGGGTTTGATTGGCGGTTGCTGGTTCTACTTCAAACTAGATCTGGCCTCCATCAATCTCCCTTTCATGGAAACTCTTTATCTGGGCTGGCTGATTATCCCGCTCTTTGTTTTGGTGATGATTGCCCTCTTTTCGAGCGGAGTCATCGACGGCTTAGACGGCCTATCGGGGGGCGTAATGGCCATTATTTTTGCCGCCTACATGGTGATCGCTTTCTTTCAAAATCAAATTGACCTCTCCGCTTTTTGTGGAGCGGTCACCGGTGGCCTTTTAGCTTTTCTTTGGTTTAATATCCCACCGGCCCGTTTTTATATGTCGGAGACGGGTATTTTGGGCCTGACCACCGCCCTCACGGTGATCGCCTTCCTGACCGATTCGGTCGCCACCCTCCCGATTATCGCCTTACCCCTCGTCGCCACCGTTTTGTCCGTCGTCATCCAACTTCTTTCCAAAAAATTCCGTAACGGCCAAAAGGTTTTTCAAGTCGCCCCCCTTCATCACCACTTCGAAGCCCTCGGCTGGCCCGCCTCTAAAGTGGTAATGCGTTATTGGGTCATCGGCATCATCTTCGCCATTATCGGGATGATTATTACCCTCATTGGTGGCCCAAAACTTTAATTCATCTTTTTCGCGTCAGCGATTTGATTGAGCACTTTTTTGATGGGTTCGAGCGAGGCGTCATCGATAATGGAGAGAGCCATCACTTCCTTGTTAAGTTTTTTGGCTTTGGTGAGAAGTTTTTTGAGTTCGGCGTCGGTGACGGTGTCAGTTTTGGTGATAATCAGATATTCAGGCTTTTGAGCCAATTCTGGATTATAAGCCTCGAGTTCGGCACGGATCGTTTTGTAGTCGGTGACCAGATCAGCGCTCTCGGCCGAGATCAGGTGAAAAAGGGTTTTAGTTCGTTCCACATGACGCAAAAATTTATGGCCCAAACCCTTACCTTCAGATGCGCCCTCAATCAAGCCGGGGATATCGGCCAAAACTAAATCATAATAAACCCCAAGATTGGGTTCGAGAGTCGTGAAAGGGTAATTGGCCACTTTGCTTTTGGCGTTAGTGAGCAGATTAAGCAAAGTTGATTTACCCACATTCGGCAAACCGACCAAACCAATATCGGCAATCAATTTGAGTTCGAGTTCAAGCTCAAAACTTTCGCCCGGTAAACCTGGCTGAAATTCTTTGGGCGTGGTGTTCGTCGAAGATCGGAATTTAAAATTACCCTTGCCCCCATAACCACCCTTGGCAATAATCAATTGCTCACCGATCGCCGTCATCTCATTATCTTGACCAGTCGTCAAATTATGAACCACGGTGCCGACTGGAATTTTTAATTTCAAGTCGAGACCATCCGGCCCATCAACGAAATTACCATGACCCCGACCACCATCGGGCGCCACCACATCCTTTTGATAACGAAATTGAGCCAACGCGCCCAGATCTGAAACACCCTCAAAAATAACGCTGGCTCCCTTACCACCATTACCCCCCGTTGGGCCTTGGGCCATTTTGAGTTTATTGAAGGTGACCGCCCCTCGGCCGCCATGCCCCGCCGCCACCTTGATTTTGACTTCATCTAATAACATCTAGGGAGTATATCATCTTTTGAAGATTTTTGTTGAAAATATCCAAGAATAGAATAGTGCTAGTAATTAGACAGAATGGGCAAAACACCGAGAGGAGGTGAGGAATAAATGCTCATAGGAAAAAAACAAGTGACCTTTATGGATAAGGTCAAACCGTCCGATTTTGACTTGTCGGGCGGTTTCAGGAACAGCCCGCTAACCAGGGACAAGCAGGAAGCCGTAGCCCGCAACATCGTCAAGTTTTCCGTTCAAAACGGGAATCGATGGTTCAGTTTCTCGGCTTGGACCTACGAACGGCTCTGTGCCGGAATGGTTGGGGGGTTTACCATTGAAACCCAGAGGTCCACTCTCCAACACATGGCGACCAGAGAGAGCGGGATTCTTGACTGGGACGGGGAGTTGTATATGGTAAATGAGAATTTCTTTCGGGTTCTGGCAACCTTTATCAGCTAGAGCCCGAACCCGTCTCGCAACGAAGAAAACCGTTGAGGGACGGTTTTCTTTTATAAAAATGTTGGAAATCCAACTAATTTGCGGTAAAATAAAGAGTAATGAAGGCTAGGCGACCAGACCGAGTTTTGTTGTTGATTGTGCTGACTTTGATTGTGGTTGGCTTTGCCATTTTTTTGTCGGCCTCACTTGGTCAAATGGGTCGCGACAGCGCTAGCTTCAGCACCGTCGTCCTCAAGCAATTAGGCGTTTTGTTGGGCGGGCTAATTTTGACCATTCTTTTCTCCAATTTGCCTTACAAACAACTTAAACCTTATTCGCCTTATTTATTTGCTCTCGCTATCGCCTTAACTGGTTTAGTTTTTGTCCCGGGTTTTGGTTTGACTTATGGTGGCGCCAGACGCTGGCTCGAATTAGGACCCCTAACCTTACAGCCAGCCGAATTTCTAAAATTTATTTTTATTGTTTTTCTGGCCGCTTGGGCTAGCGCGCGAAAGGATCGTCTCAAAGATCTGGCCAGCGGATTTTTACCATTTTTGATTTTTTTAGGGATTGTTAGTGGCTTAATGGTCCTCCAACGAGATACCGGCACTTTAATGGTTATGGTCGCCGGCGCCATTGGTATTTTTATTGTCGCCGGCGGATATTGGCGACATCTTTTTCTCCTCTTTTTAATCGGCATTATCGCGATTGGTTTTTTGGCTTTCACTCGACCCTATGTTCGCGACCGAATCGAAACTTTTTTAAACCCCAAGCACGACCTCACTGGTTCGTCTTATCAAATTAATCAATCACTCATTGCCATTGGTTCGGGCGGAATCTTTGGGCGCGGTTTTGGTCAAAGTGTCCAAAAATTTAATTTCTTACCCCAACCCATCGGCGACTCCATTTTTGCCGTGGCGAGTGAAGAATTCGGTCTTTTGGGTGCCACCATCCTAATCCTCTTGTATCTAGCCTTCGCCGTTTGGGGTCTCAAAATTATGTCTCGGGTCGTGGACCCCTTTGGGCGACTTTTAGGCTCTGGTTTGATTGTCTTGATTACAGGTCAAGCTTTTATCAATATTGGGGCCATGCTAGGCTTATTGCCCTTAACTGGCGTCCCTCTGCCCTTCATCAGCCATGGTGGCACCGCCCTGCTCTTTGCTTTAATCGAGGTCGGTATTATCTTAAATATCTCAAAATTAAAGTCTCAATCCTAGTTTGACTTTCCCTTCTTATTGAGCTATTAATAGACTTAGGCGTGAGGTTTCGATCTCACATTGTTCTCAACAAAGGAAAAAGGAGAACCTGGTTATGGCTTCGGTCAACAACCCAACAGAAATCGCAAGCGGAAAGTCCCAAGCACAGGCAAACCTCGAGTTTGCCCTCGGAAAGAACCGAGTCGACCTAGGGGGCCTGCTGCCGGAAGAGTTCGATCGTCTCTTGGTCGAGACTCTTGACGAAATCGACCTCCGGAAACTGCGCGGGTTCAAACCGCTCAGGGAGCTCTTGGCCTTTCATGACAACTGCCACGGGATCTTCACTGGGGGGCTAGAAAATCTCTCTATGGGTGAAGGGGTCACTTTCGAGGCGGCGGGGTTTGGAGAAGATTCTTCGGTGAATCTCGACACTCACGTAATAATGGCCTGTCGAGGGATGAAGCCCCAGACAAGTGTCTATCGGAGACTAAAGACGGGAGAAAAGACGAGCGACATAGAGATCGCTTCCTCGTGGGGAGAACAAGCCTATCTCTATCATGGAAGCTATTTCTTGTTGCTTCTCCGGAGACCAAGGAATCATTCTTCGGCGAGAGAAAACCTAGTGAAGGCCTTGTTTGGCTACGAGAAGGTCTCCCTCGAACGCCGGCACTTGATCGTGTGGCTCAAAGTTGAATCCCTCCCAGTAAGTGAATTCCGCCGATTCTTTGGCATCAATTACCCTGGTATGGCCAAGGAGTTGATCTGGGAGCTCCAGTCGGCCCAATCACGAACAGCCGACGAACTCAAATTCGAGGCTCAACAGGCCGAAAAAGTAGCGGCTAAGTTGGAGAGACTAGCGGGAGCTATCTCTTCCTACTAGGCCCCTCCGACAGCAACAAGAGGCTCTGTATCAGGCCCCAGGAAAGTATTCTGGGGCCTTTCCTAATTTAGACTTTAACTTTGACCGACCTATTGATATAATACCAGTATGAAAATTTTATTTACTGGCGGGGGGACAGGAGGGCATTTTTATCCCATTATCGCCATTGCTCAAGAAATCAGAAAATTGGCCACGGCCGAGAAATTGGTCGAACCAGAATTGCTGTTTATGTCGAACGGGCCTTACAATCAGCAGGTTCTCTTTGAAAACAATATCAAATTCGTGCCCGTCTCGGCGGGTAAATTGCGTCGAGACAAAGCGCCATTGAGTTTAATTAAAAACTTTCTGGGTTTATTTCAGACCCTGTTCGGTTCAATTAGCGCGCTATTAAAAGTTTTTTCTCTCTATCCTGATATTGTGGTAGGCAAGGGGGGTTATGCTAGTTTCCCGGCGCTTTTGGCGGCCCGGATTTTGCGCATTCCAGTCATTATTCATGAGTCCGATTCGCACCCCGGTCGCGTTAATCTCTGGGCCGGTAAATTCGCTGTGCGCGTCGCCCTGTCCTACCCCGAAGCCGTCAAATATTTCCCGGCCGACAAAACCGCCGTCACCGGCAACCCTTTACGTCAAGAAATTATGACGCCAGTGAAAGTGGGCGCGCATGAATTTTTACATCTAGACAAAACGGTGCCCGTGATTTTTGTCATCGGCGGATCATTGGGCGCCACCAAAATCAATGAGGTGATTCTAGATGTTCTGCCTCAACTCTTAGCCAAATATCAAATCATCCATCAGGTGGGCAAAAATAATTTTGAAGAAACTCGAAAGCGCGCTAATTTCTTGCTCGAAAATAATCCGCACCGCGACCGTTACAAAATTTTTGATTATCTCAACGCTTCGGCGATGCGGATGACCGCCGGTGCTTCGTCACTGGTGATTACGCGCGCTGGTTCGGCCTTGTTTGAGATTGCCAATTGGGGTCTGCCCGCCATTATTATCCCCATCCCCGAGGAAATTAGCCATGACCAACGCCTCAACGCCTTCACCTACGCGCGCAGTGGGGGAGCGGTGGTGATTGAACAAAAGAATTTGGCCCCCTCCATCATCTTGTCTGAAATTGACCGCATTATGTCTAACGATCAGTTGCGCGAAGAAATGATCAAAGGCGCCCAGAGTTTTGCTCGACCCGAAGCCGCCGAATTAATCGCGAAAGAAATTATTAAACTTGCCCTCCGTCATGAAGAATAATATTGTCACCAGATTCGCGCCCAGTCCCACCGGACTCTTGCACGCCGGCAATTATCGAACGGCCGTTTTTAGCTACCTCTTCGCTCGCCAAAATCAGGGCAAATTTATTCTCCGAATTGAAGACACTGACCGTGAGCGCTCAAAAAAAGAATATACCGACAATATCATTGAGAGCTTAAATTGGCTCGGCTTAGATTATGATGAAATTTTTCATCAATCAGAGAGAGTTTCTAGTCATCAAAAATATTTAGAAAAATTAATTGCCGAAGACAAGGCTTATGTTTCGAAAGAGGAACGCCCAAGCAATCTTGACCCGACCAAAGATTGGCGCGAAGAAGTAATTAGATTTCGTAACCCCGACAAACAAGTCAGCTTTCATGACTTGATTCGGGGCCTAATTGTGACAGACACTACTGACCTAGGTGATTTTGTGATTGCCAAAAGTTTGACCGAACCAGTTTTCCATTTAGCGGTCGTGGTAGACGATTTCGAAATGGGCGTCACTCAGGTCGTGCGAGGCGAAGATCATATCTCCAACACCCCAAGACAAATTTTAATCCAAGAAGCGATTGGCGCGCCCACCCCCGAATATGCTCATCTGCCTTTGGTTTTGGCCCCAGACCGTTCGAAATTATCAAAAAGACGGGGAGCTTTAGCTATTAGTGAATATCGCGATCGAGGTTATTTGCCCGAAGCCTTGCTAAATTATATGGCCCTTTTGGGTTGGAACCCGGGCACTGATCAAGAAATTTTTTCTAAAAATGAATTGATAAAAAGCTTTGCTTTGAGTAAAGTCCAAAAAGGCGCGGCTATTTTTGATCAAATTAAACTTGATTGGTTTAATCGCGAATATTTGAAACAGCTCTCTCCTGACCGTTTAAAAAAAGATTTCGCCCAATTTATACCGGAGAAATTTTTGCCCTTGGCCCAGACCATTATTGAGCGCGTCAATAACTTAAGTGAAGCCCAAAAATTAATTGAAAATGGCGAATTTGATTTTTTCTTAGTTCCACCTCAACCCAGTCGCGAATTGTTAAAAGAGGGGAAATTTTTGGAGGAGACCATCGCTCTCTTAGAAAAATTACCAGCTGAAGATTTTGAAGCCACAAAAATAAAAGATCGGCTCTGGGCATTTGCCACCGAGCAGGGGAGAGGTGCCGTTTTGTGGCCGATGCGCGTCGCCTTAACTGGCCAAGAGAAATCGCCCGACCCCTTCACGATCGCCTCCCTTTTGGGTAAAGAGGAAACTCTCAACCGTTTAAAATATGCTCAAGAAATACTTAATTAATTTTTCTCTATTTTTTATTCTAGCAGTCAGCTTCGCCGTTAGTAATGATAAAATAGTTTGGTCTGCCACCGTTGATGAACTCAAGAGCACAATCAGCGAACGTCAAGAATTGATTAAGAAATTAGATGGAGAAATTAAGCAATACGAAGAAAAAATCGACGCCACCCGGCAGGAGGGCAATTCACTTAAAAAAGAGATTCAACAAATCGACTTAACGCGCGAAAAATTACAAACCAGTCTCATTTCAACCAAAAATAAAATTGTCGTCACTGACAGCAATATTAATAATCTGCAAAAAAACATTCAAACCACGGAAGAAAAAATCACCGAGAGCCAAGAGATTATTGCCGAAAGTCTGCGCCAAATGCAAGATGCCGATACCGACAATTTGCCCGAACTGGTGGTAAGTGTTAATCGCCTCACGGATCTCTGGGATAATTTGGCCCAATTTCAATCTTTAAACGAAAAATTGACCGACCATATCACCAGTTTACGCGGAAATAAAAAAGTTCTCGAGGTAAATAAGAGTCAAAAGGAGCAAGAAAAAAATAAATTAGCGAGCTTAAAAGAAGACATCTCCGACCAAAAACAAGCGGTTGATATCACCAAACAAACCAAGGACGAGCTCCTCGCGGCGACGAAGAGCAAAGAATCTAATTATCAAAAAATCCTCGCCGACCGAAAGGCTAAGAAACAAGAGGTCGCTGCCGAGATGGCTCAAGCCGAAGCGCAATTAAAATACGCCCTTGACCCGAGCCAATTACCCGGCACCGGCACCGGCGTTATCGGTTGGCCCTTGCTCAAACATGTCATTACCCAAGGTTTCGGCAATACTGATTTTGCGCAAAGCCATCAGGCTGTTTATAACGGCAAGGGTCATAACGGGATTGATTTGGCTGCCAGTATTGGCACTCAAATCTATTCGGCTGAAGATGGGCAAGTAACGGGTACCGGCGATACTGACCTTACCTGCGCTGGTGCCTCTTATGGTAAATGGATTTTAATCAAACATAATAACGGCCTCTCAACCCTCTACGCCCACCTCTCGCTGGTTAAGGTGAAGGCGGGTCAAGCCGTTAAGCGGGGAGAGGTTATCGCCTTATCGGGCAATACTGGCTATTCGACCGGACCCCATCTCCACTTCTCACTTTACGCTTCGGGCGGAGTCGAGATTAGCTCACTCAAGAGTAAGGTGGCCGGTTGTGGCACCTACACGATGCCAATTGCTTCATATAACGCCTATCTTAATCCTTTAAATTATTTGTAAAATTTATTATAATGATAGAGATGAAAAATAACTCACAAGCCGGTCTCGTCAAATTAATAATTTTAATCGTCGTGGTCGTAATTATTTTGAGCTATTTTGGTATCAATCTCCAAAGGATTGCCGAGTCAGATACTGGCCGAGCCAATTTTGGCTATCTCTGGCAAATTATCCTTAAGGTTTGGGATTGGCTGACCGATTTGTATCAACAATATCTCGCGGGATCATTAGGCTCGCTTTGGGAGACGATTAGAGGCTTTTTGGGCAAAAATTAACTATCTTAAAATACGTTGTAAAATAAAGGTTTTTGGGGCAAAAGGGGAATGAAAAACCCCTTTTTGTCTTGACTTTTTTCCTCTCTTATGCTAGACTACATGTATCCTGCTAGTGTCAAGAGTCAGCAGATTATAATAGTTTAGTTTAGCAGGATCAGTCCGCCTACGGGTGGACATCGTCGAAATTAAGAAAACGTTCGTTTAATTAAAACTATGTTACCGCTCTGGCCGTCGTTGGCCGATAAGCGATAGGTAGTTTTGTATTGACTTATTTTACAAACCCTACAAATAGGCCTCACCAGCCTTCTCATCACCGCCAGTTCCGCTAGTGGGCCGGCGTTAGCGCTTAATCCCTTAGTGGTGGATAAGTTAGATAATCACCAAGCGGTGGTCGAAACTTATTCCGTCGAGCGCCCAACCAGCCAGTCTGGTTCGGCCATCTACGACCAGATCATTGCTCAAAGCAAGAAGTATGATCTCGACACCAATACCGCTCTGCGAATTGCGAAATGCGAAAGCACCTTTCGCCAATACAATGAGAACGGTGAAGTTGTCCGAGGTAAGGTCAATCCGGCCGATGCGGGTGTCTTCCAAATCAACGAGAAATACCATCTTAGCCAAAGTGAAGCCCAAGGCTTCGACATTCATCAAACCGCTGGCAACATTGAGTATGCCATGTGGTTGATGAAAAAAGAGGGCACTCGTCACTGGAATTGGAGTAAACCTTGTTGGGGTCAAGAAAAGGTCTAAGCCTAATTGCGTTCAACAAAAAAACTAAAACCCCGGGAGAGTAATCTCTCGGGGTTTTAGGTGGTTGACAGATGTAACCCGATATGCTATCATAATAGTTAGAGTGTTCTAATTGAAAACGGAAACTAGGAATACCTCTTACGAGAGGTGTGCAACGAGGAGAGGAGTCGGTTATGAATTGGATTATCGCCATGTCGTTGTGCTTCATTCTGTGGAGCACCTACGCAATCCCGGGGAACTTCGCCGAGAAAGTTCATGGGGTGTCGGTAAACATGCTCTTTGAGACAATCGCGTTCGTGGGGATAACCATCCTCTTGAGCGGGAAAATCTATGAAGGGTTGCCGAGAGTCACGGCTGGCTCTGCCACCTTGGGGTTACTCATGGGATTAGGTTCAGCGGTCGGCTTCTACTTCTTCTTGGCCGCACTAAGCCTTGCACCGGGGACAAAGGGAATAGTTCTTGTTGTCTTGGTCGCCGGAATCACCTTTCCCGTGCAAAGTGCCCTGTTCAGCTTCTTTGGTGAGGCGTTAAGCCTTCACCAATGGTTAGCCATTGCTGGGATGGGCGTTTCTTTGATCGTCTACAACTGGAAATGATTGCCGGTGCCCGCCCGCGAGCACAACGTAACGAAGCCCAAATCGTTCGTTGTATGAGCGAGGCGGGTTTTGTTGTTTATAATAGAAAAGACAAGAGATTTAGAAAATGGCCCTTGTTAACAAAATTCCCAATTTGGAATTTTGTTAACAACTTTGATGTGAAGTGAGGCAAGTTGAGAGAAGTGCGGGAGGGATTTTTTAATAAATAAAATAAATAATAACTTTTTTAATTTAATGACGACAGGGGAGGCTGACCGAGGTGAGTCCTCAAGTGAGCCCGAGGTCTCTCCTCGGTCAACCTACGGCTTATGTCGCAAAATCTATGTTGTGCGACATACACTAGAGTTATCCACAAAGGGTTTCTAATTAATCCCCCGTTAGCTAATTTATTAATAATTGACAATCTGTTTTATTCTTGTTAATTTAATTACTGGATATTTTGTTCACCGTGCCAGCTATGCTGACACAAAACCATCAGCCACTAACAGAGGAGAGAACTGATCGTGACAAAGAAGAAGAACCTCCAATCCCCCACTGCCCAATCCCCGACCAAGGAGGAGCGTCCCCTCGCAGAAGTTTTTCGAGAGCTTGACCGACGGCGCGCCAAGAAAAAGAGCCCGGGCGCATGGGCGAGAAAGGGACAATGGGACGAAGCCGTCGCCTAGAAAGGGCGACGCTTCCCATCGTCGAGAAGCCCTATGCGCGACCACTGCGCACAGGGCTTCAACTTTACTTGGAGGAATTAAGCCGGCAAGGCATTCTCAATCTGAACGGGCTCTTGACAGCCAATTATTTTCGACAAACGCCCCAAACCAAAAGCCAGCAGGGCGACCAAGATCACTAGCAGGGCCACAAATAATTCCTTCTCGTGGCCACGCCACCATGTCGGGTAAAGCTTGCCTTTTTCAATAAAATCCTTTATACTCATCGTGTTAATATTATAACAAAATGGCTCATAGAAAAGCAGGGGGTACTGCCAAAAACCTACGTGATTCCCAACCTAAATTTTTAGGAACGAAACTCGCCGACGGCCAAACCGCCAAAGCGGGCAGTATTATTGTGCGCCAGCGCGGCACTAAGATTATGGCTGGCCAAAATACTCGCCTCGGTCGTGACCACACCGTTTTCGCCAGCGTGCCCGGTGTCGTCAAATTTGGCACCAAACGAAAGCTGGGCTTTAACGGCTCCGTCAAGACCCAAGCGATTGTTCAAGTTGAAGCGAGTTAGCTCGCTTTTAGAGCCAGCAGAAGTGGAGCCTGTCGATCGCCCAATTGAAGGGCGATTTTGTGTTCGCCTAATTGTTTAAGCGGTTTCGGTAAATCAATTAACTCTTCAGTCAAAACTACGCCAAATTGTTTTTCGATTTCAGCAATCAAATCTTTTTTATGAAAAGAGGCAAAGAGATGTCCCTCATCGCTCGCTTTGGCTTTAATTTCTAGCGCTTGACCATTAAGCGTTTCGAGTAATTGCTGGGCGGACGAAACGGTTCGTTCTTGCTTTTGGTTTTTAGATTTCTTTAATTCCGTAACTTTCGCCAAATTACCGGGCGTGGCCAAAATCGCTCTCCCCTGCCCTAGCAAAAAATTCCGCGCAAAGCCATCGTTAACCTCTTTAATTTCATTCTTCCGTCCCACTTTGGCCACATCTTGTAATAAGATAATTTTCATACATTTTCCATCATACCTAAATTCTAATTTTTCACAAGAAAGAGGGCTTGCGCCTAAACGCCAGCCCTCTGTAAATAACCCAACGATTCCTTGGCGAAAACAGGTCGTGAACAACCACCGTTTCTTTCTCTTGTCCTTCAGTTATCATTGAACAATCCTTTCTTTCTTGGGTTATGCCCCGCTCTGTGGCGAGACGTTACGATATCCACTTTCTAGCATAGACCTTCTAAAATCACTGTCAAGAAAAAGCTTCAGAGCCATCCCGACCCCTTTATAATATTTAATTTATCTTTTCAATTTGTTTGATAAATTCTTCGAGATCACCTAGACGATTTTGTAAAATATCGTAAACAATATCGTAATTTAATCGCTCGTAATCATGAGCAACCAAATTGCGAAAACCGGTCATTTTGACTAATTTTTCGGTTAGGGTCGCGTCAAGCAAATTATTTTCAGCCAAAATATCAAAGGACTCGCTTAGGGTTGAGGGTTTGCGCAGATTTTTGAAAGAAATTACCGCTTCGGCTAAGTCAATCGTCGCCTGAATAGCCAAATATAAATATCGTTCAATCGCCCCGCGTAAATCAACCGTGGTTTCAATTTCTAGCCGAGTGTATTTTTGATAACCATTTAGAATTGACAGGTATTTTTTGATCGAACTTACTTTGTTTTCAATGATGGCAAAATTTGTCATTGTTTTGTTTTTAGACCTTAGTTAACTGGTAATGGCGTAGAATTTCCCGAAAATCAAAATATTCGTTCAGAATTCGCGGTTCAACAATAAGTCGGGCTGGCTCAATTTCATAAAGCAAGCGACCGTTTTTTATAATTTCATATTTTAATTCCGGAGCAACATCGCGGTCGAGGAAAACCAAATCTACTTGATCAGAGCCAACCATTTGGGCTAATTCTGTCTGAAGTTTGAGTCGTAAATCAGCGCCAGCCAAGCCGTTTAGCCCTTCCAAATAAATGGCAAAGTCATAATCGCTGGTCGGCCCAGCCGTATCGTTGGCCCGTGAACCAAACAAATACGCCAGCTTAATTGCCGGATATTTTTTAAACAGTTCATTAATTTTTAACTCTAACTCTTTATCCATATAGCTATTCTCGCACAAAATAGACTAAAAAGCCACCAGCTACCTCCCATTCAATATTTCAATCGCTTTAGCTAATTGCGGGTCGCGGGTGGCTTTGAAGTCGTCGGCGGTGATGGGCACCAAAACGTCGGGCATTAGGCCGTTGATCGAAATAGAATGGCCTTTGGGTGTGTACCATTTGGCAATCGTTAACTTGAGTGAGCTGTCGCTGGTGACCGGAATTAGTTCTTGCACCGAACCTTTGCCAAAAGTCTTCTCCCCCACCAAAATCGCCTTGCCATATTCGGACAACGCGCCCGCCAAAATTTCCGAAGCTGAAGCGCTTCCTTGATCAACCAAAATTACCATTTTAAGATTATCGGTAAAAATATTATAACCAGCGCTTCGGTAAATTTTGTCATCAACTCCCCCACCGTGCTTCTCGATCACCACTGGTTTGCCCGCCGGCAACCACCAACTAGCCATGCTAACAGCCGCATCTAAAAAACCGCCCGGGTTGCCTCGCAAATCGAGAATCAATTTATCAGAACCAGACTCGATAAATTGACGCAGGGCGTTACGAAAGAGTTCGGGCGACACGGCCGAGAAATTATAAAGTTTGATTTCAAAAATACTATTAGCCAAAATTTCGGTATCGAGAGTGGGGATATTGATAATCCCGCGCGTAATTGGGACTTCAAAAGATTTTTCTTTGGCTCGCGCTAAAGTCAGGCGCACCACCGTGCCCGCATCGCCTCGAATCAGATTAACCGCTTCATCAGCCGAGAGGCCGGCCGTGATGGTCTCATTAATTTTGAGAATTTTGTCACCCGCTTGCACTCCCGCTTTCTTCGCTGGCGAATCAGACAAAGGTGCGATGACTGTAAGAACATCATCTTTGATTCCAATCTCCATCCCCACCCCGCTAAAATTGCCTTGAATATCCTCCTCAAAACGTTTTTTCTTTTCGGGCGGGAGAAAAACCGAGTATGGATCATCGAGCGAATTAGTTAGACCGCTAATCGCTCCCCATACTTTATCTTGGTCGGTCGTAATCTTGGTGGTCGTGCTGTGATTATTGCCGTTATCGGCCACATATTTTTCGTTAATTAAATTCCAGGCGGTCCAAAAAGGCGCAAAGTCAACCTTAGCTGTTTCGTTATTGGCCTCTTGGCCAATTAAATTAACGGCCAGCGCCTGACTCAGGGTCTTGGTTCGACCCCAATAATTACCCAGATTAAAAGTAGCAATTAGAGCTACCAAAACTATGAGCCAAATGACAAATTTGGTCGGAGTACGATTTACCATTAAAGATATTATCGCAAATTAGCCACTTGTGGTCAAACCGGAAAAAAGGTATTATTAACCCGACAGAATAATGATTAAAAAATTAAAGTATCAAAATATCGCTTGGATTGATGTCACGGGGACAACCCGAGACGAGGCTTTCGATTTGAGCCAGCAATATAGCTTGCACGCAGTAACGACCGAAGAACTCTGGCACCCGATTGGCCGATCGAAAATCGATTGGTACGAAGGTTATCTTAGCCTCACCCTACGCTTCCCCACCCCAGACCATCAAGATGGCGAGATTAATTTTATTTTAGGTCAAAATTGGTTAATCACGACTCATAGTGAACCAGTCCAAGCCTTAAGCGAATTTTCGCAAATTTTAGAAAACAAAACTGATCACCAAAAAGAAAAAGAGTTCCACGCTGGCCATCTCTTTTATTATATTATCCGTAATCTCTACGCGCCCCTAGAAAATGAGCTCGACAATCTCAATCGTCAATTAAAACGGTCTGAAGAAAAAATCTTTTCCGGTTTTGAGGCCGAGATGGTTCGCGACTTATCCCAAATCAATCGTCGCCTCTTAGATATTAAATGGGATTTGAAATTTCACCGCGAGGTGCTCCGCTCTTTAGCGCTGGTGACCAAAGATTTCTACGGTGAAAAATTTGACCATTACGCTCAAGCCATCAATAACGAGTATGAGCGAATTTCCGAATTAGTTAAAACCAATCGGGAAATTTTTGTCGAATTACAAAGCACCAATGAATCCCTCTTAACAATTAAAAATGGCCAAACGATGAGAACCTTGACCGCCCTCGCCTTCGTCTTTATGCCGGCAACATTAGTCAGTTTCATTTTTGGCATGAGCGGTTCAGAAAAAATCGTTCAATCAGAAACGGGTTGGTATGGTGTCCTAATCTTAATGATTAGCGTCGCCACAGCTATGGCCATTTTCGCCAAATACAAAAAATGGATCTAAAGCTAAATTTATACACCTGCGGTCCGACCGTTTATAATTTGGCCCATATCGGCAATTTGCGGGCTTATATCTTTGCCGATTTAGTTTATCGCGCCAAAAAATTTGCCGGCCAAAATCCCCACTGGGTGATGAACCTCACCGATGTTGATGACAAAACTATTCGCAATACAATTGAGGAATTTGGAAAAGAAGCGGGAATCGAAGATTTAAAAAAATATACTGAAAAATATACTGAGATTTTTTTTGATGATTTAAATAAATTAAATATTCTAATCAAAGAAATAGAATTTATTAAGGTCAGCGAAGTTATCCCACAAATTCAAGATTTTATTGTCCAACTCATCGAGAAGGGTTACGCCTATCAAGCCGAGGATGGGAGCACCTACTTCAATATTGAGAAATATCAACAAGACTTCGGTCATTATGGCGCGCTCGTCGGCGAGAAATTTTTAGAAGGTAAAAAAATTGGGGCGGGTTCGACCGGCTCACCACAAGCTCGCGTCAAAGTCGACGAATATGAAAAAGACAATTTAAGCGATTTTGCTCTATGGAAAACGCGCGACGAGAGTGATGCTAATATTTTTTGGTCCCATCCAGTTTTAGGTGACGGCCGACCCGGTTGGCATATTGAGTGCTCGGTGATTAACGATACCGCTTTCAAGGGCGAGACGACGGATATCCATACGGGCGGTATCGATTTAATTTTCCCTCATCACACCAATGAAATTGCTCAAATCGAAGCCCTGTTTGGGCCAGAAGCGGTGCGGGCAGGTAAAAAATTTGTCAACGAGTGGCTCCACTCCGAACACCTCTTAGTCGACGGTAAAAAAATGGCTAAGTCCGCCAATAATTTTTATACGCTCGCCGATTTAGAAGAAAAAGGTTATAGTCCCCTCGCCTACCGCTATCTTCTCCTCCAAACCAGTTATAAACAAAAAGTTAATTTTACCTGGGCCTCGCTTGAATCAGCCCAAAAAGGTTATGAAAACCTAAAAAAGAAGCTTGAAAAAATAAAGTCCGAAATTTCGAGAGATGAAACCTTAAATGAGCCCAAGGTTTCTCCTCAAGAAATTTCCTCAACTTATCTCGCCGACTTCTCTCAAAAAATCTCCACCCTCAACACCGCTTCCGCCCTCGCCACCCTCCAAACCGTCCTCTCGGCCCAAAATCTCTCCCCCACCCAAAAACTCGAACTCATCACCAAATTTGATGAGATCTTGGGGCTAAAATTAACATAACTTTCAATCGGCTTTTGTTTTAACTCCTTAACCTTCAAATAATTAATTTGTTAACCATTTCCAACGATCGTCAAAATATGTTAACATTTTGGGAATGAACCTGACTGACGAAATTTTATTTTTTCTATCTAACAGCCCCGGCAATTACGGCCGATTAAGATCACGCATGTTGGGAAATCTTTATCTTGAAGAAAATCTTAGTCAAGCTTCAGAGAAGAGAAAACTTGAAGCTCAACGGGAACGCTCGTTGCGGGTGACATTGTCCAAACTCAAGAAAAAAGGGTTGGTCGGAAACGACAATCATCTTTGGAAATTAACTGCGGAAGGTTTACGAAAAATGGCTAGTTATAAAATGACAAAAAAACAAAACCGAAAGCAAACGGAAAATAAAAATATTCGCCAAATGATAATTGCTTTTGACATCCCAGAAGAAAAAAGGAAGAACCGCTATTGGCTAAGAGTGGAATTAGTAAGTCTCGGTTTCAAAATGCTACAAAAGAGTGTCTGGTTAGGGCCAGCCCCACTTCCCAAAGAATTATTAGATCATCTCAAAAATATAGACATTTTACCCTATCTAAAGTTTTTTGAAGTAAAGAAATCCGACATTGTCTAAATAATCTCTGACCAGATTGGGATTTTCTTGTAATTTCAAAAATGTTAAGTGCTTCTGACGACCGTTGTTTTTGGTTAACATTTTGAATTTTCCCCTGTTTTTCCCCTGCTCATCCCCTTTTAGGGATATTTAGGGGTTTGGCTTTTAGTTTGACCGTTGTGGTAGAATGGGAACAAGCAAATAAGAATTATGGCCGTGAACAATAAACCCTTTGTTAATACCAATTTAAGAATCCCCCCCAACGACACCGACGCCGAACAGGCTTTATTGGGCTCGATTATGCTTAGCCCCAAATCGTTGGGCGAAATTGCTGACTTGCTGAAGCCAGAAGATTTTTATTCGACCCGTCATCAAAAAATTTATCGGGCCATGCTTGATTTGTCGGAAGTGGGTCAACCAGTTGATTTGGTCTCGGTCTCATCCAAACTCAAAGATCAGGGTCAAGCCGAGAGCGTGGGCGGTTCGAGTTATGTAGCCGAACTGGCCAACAAAGTCCCCTCCGCTTCAAATATCAAATATTATGCTGAGCTGGTTCACAAAAAAGCGGCGCTAAGGAGTCTTATTAGCTCGGCCGACCAAATCTCTGAATTGGGTTATCGCGAGCACGAGGAGGTGACCGATATTTTAGACCGCGCCCAGAAAATTATTTTTGGGCTCGGGGCTTACGCCAGCAAGAAAGTGACCAATATTAAAGAGGCTTTAGGTGAAGCTTGGGAACGTTTTGATCGCTTAAGCAAAACAGATGGCAGTTTGCGCGGCGTCTCAACTGGCTTCAAAGAACTTGATGCCAAATTGGCCGGTTTGCAAAAATCCGATTTGATTATTTTGGCCGCCCGCCCCTCAATGGGTAAAACCGCGCTAGCCTTAGATATTGCTCGCCATGCCGCTTGTCGCAATAAGGTGCCTACTTGTATTTTTTCACTCGAAATGAGCACCCAACAATTAACTGACCGCTTATTGTCGGCGGAAAGCTTTGTGGATTCGTGGAAATTGCGCACCGGCGCCATCCGCGCCGATGAAGATTTTGCTCGCTTGCGCGATGCCCTTGATTCGTTGGCCCAAGCGCCAATTTTTATTGACGATGAGCCCTCAAATAATATCTTGCGCATGAAGTCCGAAGCCCGCAAATTGAAGGCAGAACATAATTTAGGCTTAATCATTGTTGACTACTTACAATTGATGGTCCCCCGACGCGAAACCGATTCGCAAGTCCAAATGGTCACCGAAATCTCCCGCTCGCTTAAGGCCTTGGCTCGCGAAATTGATGTACCAGTCCTCGCCCTCTCCCAGCTCTCCCGTGCCGTCGAAAGTCGGGGGGGCAAACCCCGCCTCTCCGACTTGCGCGATTCTGGCTCGATTGAACAGGACGCCGACGTCGTAATATTTATTCATCGCGAGAAGGATGAGGAGAGTAACGAGAAAAAAGATATCGCCGAAATCCTCATTGAGAAACACCGCAACGGCCCCACCGGCAAGGTTGAACTCTACTTCGATTCGGCCCGCACCAGTTTCTCAGATATTGAAAAGGGTGATTTTGGCAATTTTTAAAAACAAAAATGAAGCTCGGGAAATTGCTTTTTAAAAATGTCTGGCCGAAAACGTAGTTTGAGGAGAACCTAGGACTTTTTAAAAAGCAATTTCCCGAGCGGAATATAATATGGATACCCAACACATAAATAATCTCACCGAACTCTTCAAAAAATTCCCTGGCATTGGCCCACGCCAAGCTCGGCGTTTTGTTTATTATCTCTTAACAGCCGACCAGACTTACTTGAACCAATTGAGCGACAAAATCAAAAGTTTAAAAAAAGACATCAAACAATGCTCTCGTTGTGGCCGTTTCTTCACCAACGGCTACCAGCCAACCGCCAATCAATGTAAAATTTGCGCTGATCCCGAGAGAGATAGCTCGAGTTTAATGATTGTCGAAAAGGATATTGATCTCGACACCATTGAGCGCACGCGAACTTATCGTGGTTATTATTTTGTGCTCGGCGGAAATGTCCCCATTCTTGATCCCCAACCCGAAAACCATATCCGCTTCTCTCCCCTCTTAATCGAAATTGAAAAGCGATTAAAAGAAGGTTTGTCAGAAATAATAATTGCCTTGTCGGCCACCACCGAGGGCGATCATACCACTGATTGGCTAATCGAAAAATTACGACCATTGACCGGCCCTTCGACTCCGCTCAGGGCAGGCCAAGCTTGCCTGAAAATTTCACTCCTCGGCCGTGGCCTCTCAACCGGAAGTGAACTCGAGTACGCCGATAGTGAAACCATCAAAAATTCGCTAAATCATCGGGAAGCCGTCAGCTAAACAAATAATTGCCAGACAAAAATAATCGCCGCCAACGACATCAAGGCGGTGATAAGAATACCCAATGAATTAGTCAAAAACTTGTTCGTGTACTTACCCATAATTCGCCGATTATTAGCAATGATTAGAATATAAATTAATAAAGGCGGGGCTAATAAACCATTAAGCGCAGCTGAATAAATCAACATTTTGAAGGGCGGGATCGAAGTAAAATTTATCAATAACCCCACCAAAGTCGCGATCGTCATCACACCATAAAAACCTAACGCTTTTTTAAACCGACAATAGAGACCTTCATGCCAACCAAAACTCTCAGACAAAGCGTAAGAAGCCGAGCCTGACAAAACCGGCACCGCCAACAAACCCGAGCCCAAAACACCGACCGCAAAAAGAATCGTGGCAAATCGACCAGCAATCGGTTCAAGCGCTTGGGCCGCTTCAGCCGAAGTGGTAACATTCATAATCCCGTGCCGACCCAGCGTTGAAGCCGCCGTGAGACAAATGAAGAAAACAATAACATTTGAAAAAAACATGCCAATCGCCGTATCCCAATGCAAATCGCGGACATTTCGATTAGAAACTTTGGGCACACCCCGACCCATGGTTCGCAAACGACCAGTCTCAACCTCCTCCTCCACTTCTTCGCTCGCTTGCCAAAAGAAAAGATAGGGCGAGATATTGGTGCCCAGAATGGCAAGCAAATTCAGTAAGAAAACTTCTTTAAAAGAAATATTGGGAATGAGCGTCGCCCAAGCCACTTCAGACCAATTCTGCCCAACTAAAAAAGCGACCGCCACATAAGTCAAAAGGGTCAGCGCCAAATACTTTAAGAACCGCGAATAAACCCGATAAGACAAAAAAACCTCCATTAGCAAAATTAAAAGAGTCAGCGTAATCAGCCAAAAGGCAAACGGCAAATCGTAAAGCAATTGAGCCGAGATTGCCATTGCCCCCAAGTCGGCACCGATATTAATAGTATTGGCAATCAGAAGCAAGAAAACAGCAAATGAGAGGGCACGCCGAGAATAATTTTTGCGGATTACGCCAGCCAAACCCTTACCGGTCACCATCCCAATTCGGCCACACATGTCTTGAATGACGGCCATAAAAGGAAAAGTAAAAAGCGTGGTCCAGAGTTGGCCATAACCAAATTGAGCGCCGGCTTGAGTATAAGTGGCGATGGCAGTTGGGTCATCATCAGATGCACCCGTGATAAAACCGGGGCCAATAAAACGCCAGAGTTTTTTTAGTCGATTTTTTTTCTTCACTTCAACCCTTATTTTAACAAAGGGTTGGCCTGATGAAAAGGGAAAACTTTTATCCGATTTTTTCGATTTTGACTTTGGTAAAGGGTTGGCGGTGGCCATTCTTCACATGGTAACGAGATTTAGCTTTGTATTTGATAACCGTAATTTTCTTGGCTCGGCCCTCCGCTTCAAATTTGGCCGTCACGGTTGCCCCCTCAAGATAAGGGGTGCCAGTTTTAACCTTGTCGCCATCAGCCACTAAAAGGACTTTATCAAAAACTACCTCACCGGCTTTACCAGCCACAAGTTTCTCCACCTGTAAAGAGTCGCCCGCGGCGACTTTGTATTGCTTACCCCCTGTTTCGATAATGGCGAACATAACCCTAGTATTATACACAAAAGCTCTCAATCTGCAAGAGTTTGAGAGTTCGGCTCCCAATTTTTAGTCCTCCAAGCTTGGCTTGTCAATAGTCTGGGGCTCAAAACCAGCGTTGGTGCCGGTCACCCGCAAAACGTCCTTATCCACCTTTTTAAGCTCTTTGTAGGCCAAATTATAATGGCTGACAGTGGTTCCCAGAGCCCCGCCCAGCTTGGCCATATAGCTCTCATAGGCCCCAATATGCTTGCCTAATTCCTCCACCCTCTGTCGGATCTCTTTGGCCGATTCTTCGATTTGGAGGGCTTTTAGGCCCTGCAAGACGGTCTGGAGATAGGCCAAGAAGGAGGTTGGGGAGACAATAATCACATGGTATTTGGAGGCCGCCCGTTGGATCAGATTTTCGGTATTTTCGTCTTTTAGCGCCCCAATTTTGTTGATAATAAGGTCATAATAGATCGCCTCATGAGGAATGAACATAAAGGCAAATTCCATTGTGCCCTGATCGGGTTGAACATATTTAGCCGTCTCGGTAATGCGATTTTTCAAATCGTTCACAAAGATTTTCTCTAATTTTTCTTTCTCAACTTCATTTCGCTCCTCAACAATCCGATTATAATTCTCCAGCGAAAATTTCGAGTCAATCGGGATAATTTTATCTTTCACAAAAACGACCGCGTCCACAATCGTGCCATCGGGAAAGGGGTATTGCATTTGATATGAGCCCGGAGGCATCACATTTTTAAGTAAAGTTTCGAGATAATATTCACCCAAAATCCCCCGCTGTTTCGGATTTTTCAAAATGTCTTGCAATGATTGCAGTTGGTCGGTAAAACTAACAACTTGTTTATTGGTCTCCTCAAGTCGGACCAATTTTTCGGTCACTTCGCGGGTTAAACGATTATATTCAGAAAATTGGGATTGGATATTCTCGGTCGAGGCCTTGCCCATTTCGTGAAGACGATTATCGAGTGATTTCGTCAGATTCTCGATTTGATTTTGCAATAAGACCATCGCCGAATTAGCTTGCCCCTTCCCCTCCCCTTTTGACCCCCAAATTTTAAAGGCCCCAAAAGCCAACCCAAAACCAACCACTAAACCTACCGCCACAAAAATACCAGTATTCATTAACTTTATTTTAGCAAGAAATTCTGAAAAATAGAAATGATCCTAAGGTAAACCCTGAATTGTCTTTCGCGTTATCGGCCCGAAATAACCAACGGCCGGTTTGATATCGTGCGCTTTTTGGAATCGGGCCAAAGCGCCTCGAGTGAGCGCGCCAAACATTAAGGTTTCGTGACCGGGTGAACCCGGGCCGGTTTTAGCCAAAATGAAACCGCTGGCGTTCAGGTATTGTTGTAATAATTTAACAAAAGGACTGGAAACACCGGTTTTAAGGTCGGCTGATTTAAGTAAAACACTTTTCCCGGCAAAAGTTGAGTGACCAGAATCGGAAGTTGGAGCCGTCGGAACAATTGGTTGATTAGTAAAAAGAGTCGGATATTGTGTCATTAATGCTTGCGCGGCTTGAGTATTACCCATGGCTAAGAGATTAGAGACTTGAGACGAGACGGAGCTACCACCACTACTGTGGCTGGAGGGAATCGCTTCAAAGGTAGCGGTAACCGAAACATTAGCAGTGATACTAGTGTCTGTTCTGGGATTAGCAGTAGAGTCATCGCTCCAACTAACAAACTGGTAACCAGTCGCTGGGACAGCCGTAACAGCTGAACCATCCGCGCTTCGTAAAACAGTTTGAGGTGAATCACCAGTGATTGAGCCGTTGTCACCAGCGGTGTAAGTGAGCGTATATGAAGTGAGGGCTTGAAGTTTAGGATAATCATTACCCTCGTCAATCCACCAAATTGGCGTGGTCGCAAAATCCCAACCAGAAAAAGTGGTTTGTTGTTTCATTTGAACGGTAGTTTTACTTGTGCCACCACTTGAGGAAACTTGTCCGGTAGTGTCAGCATCCCAATATGACCCTGTAACGGTATTACTTCCGTCATCATAAGCGATCAGCCCACCGGTACCATTACCAGTAACAGCTCCTGTCGCATAACAATTAGTAACAGTACTACTTTCAGAATTCGATCCAATCAGTCCACCAATAGAGATAGCATCACCAGTGCCAATCACCGCACCCGTAGCGTAACAATTAGTAACCGTACCCGGGTTATCCTCACCACCATTACTACCGACCAATCCTCCAACAACAAGAACTCCAGTCACAGCGCTAGCTGAATAACTCCCCGTTATGGTACCGCCAAGATTAAATCCAACTAATCCGCCCGTCAGACTTCCATTACCAGTAACTGAGCCATCAACATAACTATTAGTTATAGTACCAACACTATTCAGCCCAGTTAATCCTCCAACACTGTCTCCACTAGCAGTAATCGTGGCATCAGAAGAACAATTAGTTATCGAATCACTCCCGCCACCGATACCACCAACAATGCCACCAACATAAGAACCACCGCTGATAGTGCTATCAACTAATTTTAAATTACTAATTGAGCCAGCACTAATACCAAATAAACCCACAAAATTTTCTGATGGTCGGTTAATAACCAGGCCAGTTATAGTATAGCCCTGCCCATCAAAAGTGCCGACAAAGACATTATTAGGAGTACCCCCACCGTCAGTCTCGTTACTAATTGGCTTAAAACCATCGCCACTATTCCAAGTTGCTGTTTCGGATGCATCAATATCGGTAGTCAATATGTAAGAGCCGTCAACAGGATAACCTGCATCAACGCCGATTTTTTGCAAATCAGTGATATTAGAAATTTCGATGTCTGCCGCCAAAACTGGCGAGGCTAAAATAAACGAGCCAGCCAAAACAATAATTACTAATAATAAATTCACCCAAGAGCCCGAGCTAAAAAGTTTTTTAATCATAGATGCTTTTATTATACTATAAAAAACAATTCTCCATCATGGGGATAACTGCTTATGTTCTTGGATCGTTTTTGGCAAATTTTGTGACCCCACCGGGAGTCGAACCCGGATTACCACCGTGAGAGGGTGATGTCCTAACCATTAGACGATAGGGCCAAAAACAGTATATATGGAACAGTATTTAGTATATAGGATAAGGCCCAATAAAAAAACTTGACAGCCAAACCTGCTTATGCTATACTGGAAGATAGAGGGTCTGAAATCGAAGTAAGACCCATTGTCGAACGCTGGCTCGGGGTCACGCCTCGATTGCCCGGTCATGCCGGGGTCAAGTCAGCCATTGCGCCTCATGGGCGCGAGAAAGGAAGCGATGCAAGAAGAGTTGAAAGTTTTCATGTTGTTCTTTGCGGTAGTGGCCGTGGTCTCGGCAGTCGTGGACAGAATCATCCATAACCGGCGAGTGAAAAAGGGCAAGAATTTCCTGGCAAGAGAGAAGATGCTTCTGGCATTTTCTCAATTGTCAGCAAAAGACCTGATCCCAGTCCTTGAGGAGCTTGGGTGGGTGAGGCGGTTGCCTCAAGCAGATTTCCGTCTCCCTTCGGCAGGGTTCGCTTGCCCGGAACTGGTCGGGAAGACCTTCGGGGCGTTGTTTCAATGCCTGACATATCTCGGAACAGAATTTGAGCAAAACCTATCCTGGCTAGCCAGACAGCTAGTGGATGAGTATAAGAAGGAGGAAGTGAACGAGTTTGTCCGCGGAATGGAGCAGAACTATCCCGTCTGGGCAGATTCCGTAAGGAAGGCCGTCGAGTCAGTTAGGGCCGAGCTCGAAAGGGAGCGGGGGGAAACTGAACGGAACGAAGTTATCCTCGCCGGCATGAGGGCCGCTGGGATTAAGAACCCGTTCCTGAGGGAGAGCGATTCGGTGGGATTCTAACCCACCGAGAGAGAATTCACAGACCGTGCGACGCAACGCGTCGCACGGTCTTTTGCAATTCTATTTTTATTTTTTTCTTTCTTTCCGCTTTATTCTCTTACTACTTTATTACTTTACTACTCTACTACTTATTCTTTTTCTGCCCATTCCTTCTCCTGCCTCACCAGCAACTTAGCTTTCAATTCGGGATGAGCCATTATTTCTTCTACCGCTTTTTCCATTCGCATACCCTGCGAGCCTTTAATAAAAATCAAATCTCCAGGTTTAATCGTTTTCTGCAAATACTCCCCCGCCTCAATCGAATTTTCAAAATGTTTCAGTTTGCGTTCACCAAACTTTTTCTCGCGTAAGGCCTCGTCAATAAACTTAGCCCGCAAACCGACCGTGATGACCAAATCGCAAAATTCCGCCAATTGATAGCCAATCGCTTTATGCGCCTCAACGGTATGTTTGCCTAATTGGAGCATATCGCCAATGACGGCAATTTTCCGACTTGCCCCCTTAAAACTCGCCAGAGTTTTAAGCCCCGCCGAAACGGCCGCGGGTGAGGCGTTATAAGTATCGTCCAGAATCATTGTTTCTTTAATGCCCTCAATCAAGTGCAGACGACCCGCCGGCGCTTGGTAACAATCAAGCGCGCCAATCATCTCAATCATTTTGAGTCCCAATTTATCGCCCACCGCTAAGGCGGTCAGGATCGGATAAATTTGGTGTTCGCCCACTACTCCCCCAATCTCTACCGTTAAACTTTTTTCATGATGATTAAGATTAAAACTTAATCCAGTGGGCCGAGTTTGACCAGAAGCTTCATCATAAACAATAGCCGGTTCAAGGGCACGATAATCCGCTGATTCAGCAAAACCAACCGTGTTAATCTCACCTCGCAAATCAGGAATAAATTTAAGGGAATTAGTATCGTCCGCGTTAAGAAAAATTTGGCTTGTGGTTGAAACGGTTTTGGCCAAAAGCATTTTCTCGTCAATCACTTCATCTTTCGACTTAAAGAATTCGACGTGAACGGGAATTTCAGGCAATAAGGTAATGACCGCCACATCAATTTTGACCCATTTGAGAATTTGTTTAATCTCACCCGGATGTTCTAGGCCAATTTCTAAAATTAGCCACTCGGGGTAAGGTTTGCGAAAAATGATTAAAACCAAGCCATACAAAATAATCTCAAACCAACCAAACAAATCATGCCAAGCCGAATGACAACCGAGCACCGTTAAGGCCACGCCGAAATCGCTACTATTATAACTCTTCTCGCTCCCCCGCACCGACAAGTTCTGGCCCAAAACCGAGACAAGGGCATCCTTGGTCGAAGTTTTGCCCACACTGCCGGTGATGCCGATAATTTTCGGGTGATATTTTTTCAAAACCAAGCTGGCTTCGGCTTGGAGAATCTTGGTAATAATGGTTTTAAAAAGTCTTTTGGCCATTTTGAAATTAACGATCTGGTGGGACTTGATAATAGTTTAGCAGAAATCGAGAAATATTGATAAAGGGCTCGGTTAGTGTTTCTGACGAATATTGGACCCCCTTAGGATACACGATATACATAAAAACGAGAAAGCGTGGTTCGTAAGCCGGGAAATAGCCAAAAAAGGAATGGAGGTAACGATCGGGATAATACTTGCCGGTCGACGGATCAGCAATTTGAGCCGTCCCCGTTTTGGCGGCAATCGAATAATGCTCCGTCTTCGCTTTGCCCCCTGCCAATTTTTCGTCAACGACAGTCACCAGCATCCGCGTAATTCGTTCACTCGTTTCTTTTTTAATCACCGAGGGACCAATGACTGGCTCAATCGTTCGCGATAATTTGTTTTGATAATCAATCTTTTTAACCAAATGCGGTTGAATCAAGTAGCCACCGTTGCCCAGGACACAGAGGGCCCGCGTCATTTCGATGGGAGTAACCGCAATCCCCTGACCAAAAGAGATATTGGCCAAGTCAACCGCTTGCGGACTCGTAAGATTCTTAACCAAACCCGAACCCTCGCTCGGCAAATCAATCCCCGTTTTTTCACCCAAGCCAAAAGCTGTGAAATAATTGCGAAAACGGGCGGGCCCTAATTGTTGTTGAACAAAGGTCACGCCGAGATTGAGTGATTGATTAAGAATTTCTTGCATCGGCACCACCCCCCGCGCTTTCCCATCATAATTACAAACCACTTTTTTATTTAAAGTAATACAACCCTCGTCATCATAAGTTGTTTTTTCGGTTATCACGCCCGCGTCTAAACCAGAGGCCATGGTCAAGGCCTTAACAATCGAACCCATTTCGTAAACTTTTTCCACCAAGGGGTTAGCCAAAACATTGAGATCCATCTGTTTTTGGTTGGGATCAAAATTGGGCCAAGCGGTGAGTGCAAAAATCTCGCCCGTCTTAGGATCAATGATTATCCCCCCCGCGCTGTCGGCTTGCCATTTGTCTTTAACCCGAGTCAATTCTTTTTCCAATAATTGTTGGGTGACCGGTTCAAGCGTGGTCATAATATCGCCCTGATTATTATCTTCGCCTTTGGTTAAAGATTTGCCCAAGCCAGAAAAAAGTTCCACGAAAAAATTAGCAAAGGTGGTGTCTTCACTCCGAGACAAAATTTGGTCGTAAGACCGCTCCAAACCATAACGACCAGCCAAATCGTCACCTTGATAGCCCAAGAGACCAACCGTTTGTGAAGCGGCCGAACCGAGTGGGTAAAAGCGTAATTTTTGTTTATATAAATTAAGCCCCTTAATTTCTAATTTTTTTATCTGGTCGGCCAGAGTTTGGTCAACTTTGGTCGCTATCTCCTCATACGGATCACTCGCCTTGGTTGCACTCTTCATAAAAGCGTCTTGGTCTAAAGGCAGAATTTGATTTAATTTTTGATAAATATCATCGAGCCTGGCGCCGGTCGTCGCCAATTGCTTGGGATTAAGCGCGACAATATAAGCCGTCTTCAATCCGGCCAACGAGAAAATGGTGCCGTCCCGTTTCTCGGCTAAGATACTCCCTCGGTCAAAAACGCCGGTGCTGGGTTGGAGATATTGACGGTCGGCCAGGTCAACATAATGATCAGTCTGAACCACTTGAATGAAAAATAATCGAGCGACAAACAAAATTGCCACGAGCAAAATGGCCAAACACAATATCCTGATTCTTGAGACACTAGATTTCATTCTAACTTAATTGTGGGCCAGGCCAACCGGACGATCCTTAATCGCAAAACCAGCCTGACCAGTGGCATCAAGATAGCCCAACGACTTGGCCAGCTCAAGCGTCACCTGACTCGATCGAGCCAGATAGTCGGCCTCCAAAGTCGAGACCTCGGCCTCCAATTGAGAAATTTTTTCTTCGTTATCGCGTCGTTCGGCCACGGCAAAAACCGAGCTCTTAACCAAATAAACATAGGTACCAGTTAAGGCCAAAATGAGGATAATCATTATTAATTTTATTTTTTTGCCAAACAACATATTTTTTTAAATTTTTGCTACTTGTCTCGAGCCTAGTCGAGAGATAACCCGCAATTGAGCGCTTCGCGACCGAGGATTGGTTAATTCTTCTTCTCGACTGGGTTTGATTACTTTTTTATTAATTAATTTACCCTCGCCACTGGCCACTTTCTGCTTAAAAAATTCTTTAACGGCTCGAGCCTCCAAGCTATGGAAGGAGAGGACAGCAACTCTCCCTCCACCGCTTAATTTCTCCCAAGCGCCAGTTAATCCATCCCGCAAGGCGCCAATTTCGTCATTAACCACAATTCGTAAAGCCTGAAATGTTTTAGTCGCAAAATGAATTCGCTTTTTGGTATAAAAAACTGGGACCGCTGACCTAATCACTTCAACTAATTCAAAGGTTGTCTCAATTGGTTTGATTTTTCGCGCTTCGACAATCGCCTTGGCAATCCGGCGTGACAATCGTTCTTCACCATAACCGTAAACAATGTCCGCAATATTCTCTTCGTCCCAAGTGTTCACTACCTCTCTAGCAGTTAACGCCTCTTTTTCTCTTGTCGAAGACAAGGTCATCAAGAGAGGCTCATCTTTTTGAAAAGTGAAGCCCCGACCCGATTCGTCAAATTGTTCTGAATTAAGCCCAAGGTCAAACAAGACTTTATCAACTTGCTCAATCCCCGCTTGATCTAACACCGATTTAATATTTCGAAAGTTCGTGTTGAAAAAAACTGTTCGACATTCGACTCCGGTCAAATTTTCTTTCGCCTTGGCCAGCAAACTCGCATCCGCGTCAAAACCGATTAATGTCCCCTTTCGACCAATCTTCTCGGCCATAACTTTGGCATGGCCGGCCAGACCCAGCGTCGCGTCCACAACCACCTCTCCCGTCTTAAGATCTAATTGCTCAATTGTTGGTTGTAAAAGAACTGGTACGTGCATACTAAAACATCCCCACTTCGCTTAAGCGCTCGGCCAGCACGTCGGCCTGCTTCTCCACTTTGTCAATATTCTCCTTCCATTTCTTCTCATCCCAGATTTCGATTCGTTCATTCAAACCCACAACCACCACCCGACTTTTCAAATCGGCAAAATCTTTGAGATGGTCAGGGATCAGCACTCGGCCCATGGTGTCGAGATCCACCTCAAAAGCGCTCCCCAAGATAAAACGGTTAAAACTGCGGGCCGCACTTTGGGTCATTGGCAATTTTTCTAATTCGCTCGCCACCTTCTTCCAACCCTCAATCGTGTAAGCAAACAAACACGAATCAAGACCTTTCGTGATGACTAATTTCTTACCCACTTCGCGTCGAAAAGAGGCCGGCAAAGAGATGCGTTTTTTGTCATCAATCGTATGTCTGAATTCGCCAATCAACATTGCTTCCCATTTTACCCCACTTCCCTCCACTTCACAACAACCCCCTCCCACCCCAAACTGTGGATAAAAGGGGGATAACCCTGAGCGAAGCGATGGGGCAATGGTCGTATGACCATAACAAAAACCCCGTCAATGACGGGGGTTTTTGTCTAGTTCGATTATGGTTATTGCTCTAATGGCGCAAATTGTCCGTTTTTGATAGTGAACAGATAGTATTCTTTAACGATTGTTCTTTTTTCATCAAAATTACTATTACTCGCCAGACCGGGGAAATTTTTTGTGGCAGCTAGAGATTCCCTAATTGTTGCCGAATCAGTTTTACCTAAACGGGCCAGAGAATCAAGAAGCTTAGTAATATCATAACTTTCCGCGGTCCAAACGGGCATCGTTTCGTTATATTTCGTTTTGTAATTTTCTAGCGTCGCGAGTCGGGCCCCATCGGTAGGATCGGGCTGAACCGTCGCGGCCGGGTAAGTTATCCCCTCGGCCGACGAACCCAAACCTTTGATAAACCCCGCCGTATCAATCCCTAGGCCCGCAAGAATCGGCTGATTTAAACCCAGCTCTCTGGTTTGTTTGACAAGATTTACGGCATTAGTAACCCGAGACATAAAAACCAACACTTGCGGATTTAAGCTTTTGGCCCTAGTCAGCAAAGTGCGAAAATCGGCATCTTTATCAGTATGCCCCTCGGCTAAAAGAATCTGACCGCCCAACGCCGGGAAGGTTTTGGCAAAAGCTTCATAACTTCCCTTCTGGGTCGCATTGTTTAGATAAAAGACAACGGCCGTTTGATAATGCTTAATGGCAAATTCAGCAATTTTCTTGCCCGCAGCCGGCGACTCGCCGCGAACGCTAAAAATGAAATCTCCTCCTTCTGTAAAACCGGGAGTACTCGTAAAACCAATCAGGACTGTTTTATTCGCTTGGGCAATAGGCGAAATCGCACTACAAGAATCTGAGGTCTCACAAAAAAGAACCTGAACTTTATCAATGCTCACAAATTTGTTGGCGGCCATAACCGCCTTGTCAAGACTATCCCCCATATCCTCGTAGAGAATATTTAAACTACTGGTCCCAACTTCTAATTGAGCCTGATCAATCCCCCTTTTGACCTTCTCGCCCCAATCAGCATTCTTTCCGGTCAACGGCAAAATCGCGCCAATTTTAATTGTCCCCGTTTCGGCCGGAACAGTTGATTTTGAACCATAATACCAAACCCCGAGAATAATTAAGATGACAATGATAACAATCGCGAGCCACTTAGTTAAATTTGACATAGTATTAAAAAGATTACTTTATTGATAAAATGGACACACTCTAATACTACACCCCCGAGATTTTTTTGTTAAGTTTGTGTTCTATCTACCTTAGATCCTCTTTATTTAGACCAGCTTCACGCAAAATCGAAAACAAGGTGCCGATAGCTAGATCGCGGTTATGTTTAGGGACAGTAACCCTTTTACGAGAGCTTGAGCAATAAAAAACTAAGTGACTGCCACTGGTATGGTCTAGTTCAAAACCGTTGGCCTCCAAAATTTTAATCAATTTCTTCGGCTTAACGGCTGGCGTTTTAGGCATAAGTAAAATTGAGAGAAGTCACTAGCACGCCTTTATCTTCTGGTATTGGTTCATGATGTTTCTTTAAGCTAGCAACATAAGCCGAAATAGCATCCTTGGCCATCTCCTTCGCTTCTTCTAAATCTCGGCCATAAGTAACACAGCCGGGCAAAGTAGGAACCGTCACCGTAAAACCACCCCTTAATTCTGGCCGTAAAACAATTTGATAATGGTGAGAATAAAGATTCTTCATCCTGATAATAATAGCATCGTCGGGCCTTGACGTCAATTTTTTATTTCATCACTTTGTAAAATTCTCTAACTATGATAGGCTCAAAGTATTCGCAAGGAAAAGACCGGCCAATTTCCTTACTTCACCTCCGGGTGCGACGCGAATCGGCTACCGCAAGAATCGGGATACTCTAGTCACGACGAGCGAATGAGGATGTACACACCCCGACCACCTTGCGGTTTATTTTTTGTCTTTTTATTATTCTTATTAACCAAGCGGTAACAAACCTGAACGATCGTCAAGGATGTTACCCATTACTGATTACTGGACCTGGGGAAAAATCGGGAATTCTTCGATAATTTCCCCAGGCTAGGACTTTTCTTTTGGGCGCATCAGCGGGAAAATTTGGGCTTCGCGCATTGATTTATTGGCGAGGAAGGCAAAAACGCGTTCGCTCATGCCAAAACCGCAAGTAGGTGGCATCCCATATTCAAGGGCTTCGACAAATTCTTCGTCCTTCATCTGCGCCTCCTCATCTCCCACCTCGCGCAATTTAGCCTGCTCATTAAAGCGAGTTAATTGGTCAAGTGGGTCATTGAGCTCACTGTAACCATTGCCTAATTCGGAACCAGCGATGATGGGTTGGAAGCGTTGGGCTAAGCGCGGATTTTTTTCATCGCGTTTGGCCAAGGGCGAAACTTCGATTGGTGTGCCGACTAAGAAACCCGGCCCAGCAATTTGTCGGCGACAATATTTCCACAAATTATCAATGGCGCGAGTGATATTGAAACCTTTTTTATCATAATCTATTTCTAATTCTTTTAATTTCTTTTCAATTTCGGCCAGATCAGCGGTTAAAACATCCACCCCCGTCACCTTTTTGACTGTCTCACAAAAATCATAACGAACCCATTTTTGATCCAAATCCACCTTAAATTCGCCAATCGTAAACTGAAGTGTGCCAAAAACTTTTTGGGCCACGTGTTTGAAAAGTTCCTCCACCAATTGCATCCCCTTCTCGTAATCAGCGTAGGCTAAATAAAATTCCATTTGTGTATAATCTTGGAGATGCTCGGCGTCCATCCCTTCGTTGCGAAATTGCCGACCAATTTCAAAAGTTTTGGTTAGACCGGCGACCATTAATTTTTTCTGCCATAATTCGCCAGTCGAAATTCTTAAATAAACATCTAAATCAAGGGTGTTATGATGAGTGACAAAGGGTTTGGCATCAGCGCCCCCAGTCGTATTTTCTAAAACTGGCGTCTCCACCTCGACAAAATCTTGGCTCAATAAAAAGTTTCGCACCGCTTGCCAAAATTGCCCCTTTTTGATCACCATTTCTCTCACCTCATCATTCAAAAGAATATCGAGATAGCGCTTACGCAAACGCTCTTCCACATCTTGTAGGCCAGACCAACTATCAGGCAAAGGTCGCAAACTCTTGGTCAGAATCTTCCAACCCAGAGCTTGGATCGTTTTTTCACCCCGTTTCGTCGTCAATAATTTGCCCGTTAACTGAACAAAATCGCCGATATCAATCGTGTCGGCAAACAGGCCAAATTGGGAACCCAATTCATCTTCTTTCAATAAGCCCTGTAAACGATCGGCTCCTTCAACTAAATCAACAAAAATCAAACCGCCCTGACGACGCAAGGCCATAATTCGACCGCCAACGGTAATTTCTTTTCCTTTCTCAATTAGACTATCAAAATTAGCCAGCGCTTTTTCTAAACTCGTATTAATTTCGGTCTGGGCCGGATAAGGGTTATAACCCGCTTGCCGAAGAAGCTCTAATTTTTTTATTCTTTCTTGTTTTAATTCTTCGAGTGAAGCCATGATGGGTAATTTCTAATTATTTTAATTAACCTAATTATTCTAAAAATATACCAAAAAACCAAGCAAAAAGCTAATTCTGGCTTAATGGTCAAATGTGATGCTTTTCATAACTAAAGATTTAACTAATTTTGATTTTCGCGCGTCACTCAATCCGGCATGAATACCGATGGCCATTTTCACTTTTTTAAACGAACCATTA
>Ga0265297_10000494_pt1 | contig 114869 bp, 109 predicted proteins | sample Munlanlwell13791_FD_192502 | JGI IMG/M metagenome (GOLD analysis project Ga0265297, IMG submission 192502) | Leachate microbial communities from a municipal landfill in Southern Ontario, Canada - Leachate well 137-91 | ecosystem: Engineered > Solid waste > Landfill > Unclassified | place...
CCTTTTTTATGATAGGAGTTACCCACCTGAGTCGCTCTTCTAGGGGGCTTTCTGGTAATTTTGTACACATAATATATGATGTTTTCATATTTGTCTAAAAACCGCCATATGTCTGTGCACATTACCTTAAAATATTGACAAGTTGTAAAGATTTTGACATTGTTTTTGTAGAATCTAAAACGGAGGAGAAAAATGGGAAAGAAAAAGCCGAAAAAAGGTGAGTGGGTTTGGGGATATGATGCTGATGGAAAACGAGTGCATGGCAAAGTATCTTCAACGAAAGGTCTGACACGCGGAAGTGCGTATGTTTGGACAGAAAATGGAGGAGACGTACCTCACTTGATTTGTGTGGATGATGAAAATTAATAGTTAGTTCATTAAGTAATAGGAGGTATAGGCATGGAGCTTGCTGCCGCAATGGCTTTAATTGGTCTGATAATCGTGGCATTGTTAACGATTAGAAGAAATCTGCATTAAAATAATATGCAGTTTTTTATTGATTGTTTACTTTGATTGGGGGTGTGTTGGTAAATAGTTTGACATATTATGGATATAGTATTACTTTGTTAGTTAGCACGAGGTGCTTAAATGAAGCAAATAATTGTAGTTTGCGAGGACGGAGATGATAACTGTCCCCATGAGGAATGGATATATGTGAACGATTGGATGGAAACACTTAGATCGGCGGAAGCAGGAAATAATTTTTCACGAGTCCATTACTTTACAAGAGTGTGCCTTAAGTGTGGCAGAATAGAGATTGTGAGTAAGAAAATATCTCCTGTTGTCGCTTCGGGAAAGTGGAAAAAGTGGTTAACGATGGCTGAGTATTATAGCCATCTTTCTTTTTTAAATTTAAATAAAAGACTGGCACTGGCCAGTTTTTTGCTTTTTTTATGATATAATAATTATATGAAAATAAATACATTGGAAGTAGATGGCGTTGTTATTGCTGAGTTGGTTTCTGATGGTATTGAGCTCAGCAAAGAACAAGATGCTGTTGATTTGATGGGGAGTTGCTACAATCTAAAAACTCAGAAAATTATTATTTATGAAAAGAATATTGATCCTAGTTTTTTTGATTTAAAAACTAGGGTGGCGGGAGCAATACTTCAGAAATTTGTACAGTATGGATTTTCAATTGCAATAGTTGGAGATTTTTCAAAATTTACGAGCAATGCTTTAAAGGATTTTATTTACGAAAGCAATAAGCTGGGAGTGATTAATTTTGTAAGCTCTGTTGATGAGGCAAAAAATAAGCTATCTGCGAAAAAATCATAATAAATCTAAAATAAATTTTATGAACAAACAAGAAACTACTGCAATTATATTTATTTTAATAATTTTAATTTTGATTGTTGGCGGAATCAGTTACTTTTTGAAAAGCAAAAAATCGGAAGCGCCATCAGTAATTATTCAAAATCATCAACAGTTAACTACTTCTGTTCAAAAGAGTATTCTTTATAAAACTGATTTTAATGCTGAGGATTTGTATGGAAGATTATACAAATCGGAAGATGAGGGCAATCAATGGAAGGAAATATTAAAACAATACAAGGGGAAAATTATCTATGCCGTTGATCCTAAAGATTCCAGCATTGTTTATGCGGGAGACGTTGGGGGTAATATGATGTCAAATGATATGGATATTGATTTGGTGAAATCAATAGATGCAGGGGATAATTGGACTGATATTTTGAAATTAGGAGATACGGGGCAGTTATTTGGAATAAGCTCGCTGATGTTTGATGACAATGATTCTAATATTATTAGAATCACTGTGAAAGTGCAAAATGGGGAAATAAAGTACAAATCGTTGGATGGAGGCAATACTTGGGTTAAAGAGTAATATTTGTTGTAAATACTAGATAAATGCTTCTAAACGAAGCATCTATTATTTTTAATTGTTGCAAAATGCTACAATTAAGGAAAAATTATGCAACAATTAAATTATTGAGCAATTTGAATTTGCGGTTGATAATTATTTTTAAAAATTAATATAAACAAAAGGGTATCTTATTCTAAGATACCTTTTTGTTTTTAAAGGTTTCTAGCTTTATTGTTGGGGCTACACTTTTTTGATGTTTTGAGTTATTATAAGAATACATTTTAATAGTAGTGGCCTAAACCATTGAGAAATTAATGGCATGGCTTAAAGTCAGAAGATGCATAAAGAACCCATCATGGGGTCGCGTCTTCTGCCATATCGGGAAACTGGTATGAGTGGCTTCGGCCACTACCTGTGGTGGGCTTTTTGTTTGAAAAAATAATAATTATAAAAATAATCACATTATGATATTTTTAACATTTACTTAGCTATTTTACTTTGTAGTTTCGGTTTGATAAGACAAATAAACTAAAAGAATATGGAAAAATATATTTGTACTAGTTGCGGATATCAAGGGAGACCTACAAAGATAGGCAAGGTAAGAATAATCAAAGAATTATTTATTTGGTTATTGTTTAGAATTGTTAATGTGTTTTGTTTTTTATTAAAATCGTGTCCGAGGTATAACTGTTGCCCCAAATGCAAAAAGTCGGAAATGCTATCTATTTTTTATATAAGATTTCCAGAGTATTATTCATTGTACGCACGAATTTATACATTGGCTTCTCTTTCGCTGCAAAAAACGAGCATTAAGGACAGAGAAACGCAGAGACTTATACTAACTCAACTAATAAATTGTTTTAAATTTATTGGCAATCCAGTAAATTTGGTGTTGCATGAAATTGATTCATTTGATGAGTTGACAGGACAACTTATAATTTTGTCTAAAAATGAAGATTTTGAAATCGCTTCGCTTGCAATTGAGGCTTTGAATAGAATAAGCATCTGCAGTAATTCACAAAAAGAAAGAACTATTGGACGAATTGCTGACTATATTAGCAGACAAACAGGAGAAAAAAACGAAGCGAGGATTATTGAAGCATTAGGAACCAAAAGATTGGTGGAATGGTGCAACGATGGAATGATTAAGTCGGCACTATATGAAAGGACGCAGACAAATCCAGATTTGTATATTGCATTGAATACATCGCCAAGATTTTTTAAAGTTGTTGAATTAAAACAAATATTTCAAAGCTTGGTGCTTGTAAATAGAGCAGGCTTTGTTGGTTTGATTAGGCATTTTGATTATAATTTGCCGTACGATTTGAAAGACTTTGTTTCTTTTTTGATGATATGTTCGTTGTATTATGACTTGTCGGATATTGATGTGATGAGGAAATGGCTAAAAACAATAGAGAAACTGGGTATACCAAAAACGCACATAAACGATCTTCGTGATTCTTTGAAAGGAATATATCATACACGAGGAAAGCTATATAAAAAAGAAATTGAAGACTTTGTGCAACGAAACAAAAATATAATAGGAGTTGACTCAAAAGAATTTTTGAAAAAATCTAAGCAGTATTGATTTTGCTTGAGTAAATTGACATTAGATTTTTTTGATGATAGTCTTGAGACAATTTAGCGTTGCTAGATTGGAGCAGAGTATGAAAACAAATTTTCTTTTTGCGGGTTGTTTTGATTCTGATGGTAAAGTTCTTTTAATTCATAAACCTTTTCAAAGGAAGGGTTATGTCTCTGCAAAGATGTGCCTTCCCGGAGGAAAGTTGCCGAAGGGTCTGCTTTTTGATGAGGAGTGGAAGAGATTTCTTTTTGCTAAAAAAATAGCAGAACAGACAGGCTTTACCCATTTTGAAAAAGATGGAAAAAGCGTTCCGATTGAGACAGATCTTCAGCTGTCTCCGGTAACAGTTGATTGTTGCAAAAAATATCCGATTGCTATTGTTGGCATTGTGAGGGATGAAGCAAAGTCTTCTGTAGGTGCGCTTGATATTGCTGCTTTTCATGATTTTTCTGATTTTATGACGCGTGTATATTTGAGGGAAGTATCGTCAGTGCAAGAACATCTTATTTTGAGGGTTTTTGCCAGCAAAGAAAATCCTAACAAATATGATCAAGAAAAAGCGAAGAAGCAGTTAAAAGAATGCTGATAACACTTATTTTTTATAGGTGTTTTATTTTTGAATATAGACCTAGGCATCTATTAAAGATATCTCTGATTGTGATATAATAGTTGCATATAGTAATTTTTTAAGATTGAAATTGTATGTATAGCGAATCAGTAAGTAAGGATATTAGCATTAACCAAATCAGACTTTTGCGAAAGTCAATTGGTTGGCAACCGAGGGGTGAGAAAAAATGGAAAGAGATTTTATCAAAAACATCTTTTGTGTATAGTGTTTGGGATGAGAAAAGGCTAATTGGTATGGGAAGATTGGTAGAAGATGGAACTATGGCTATGCTTTATGATATCGTAGTTCATGGTAATTACCAAAATCAGGGCATTGGAAGAATGATTGTAAATAAGTTAGTTAACCAAGTGAAGGGAAAAGGATATTGCTCAATTGCATTATTTACTGATAGAGATAAAGTGAAGTTTTATAAAAAGTTTGGATTTGAAATTTCAGTTGTAGCAATGGAGTTGAATGAACGTGGAGGTTAGGCTGTGTTTGCAAATCTACAATAGACGGTTGTGGAAAATAATGAATAATATCGGAATTAAATAAGACCAGTAGAGATACTGGTTTTTTGCATAAATAAGAAGATACTTGAAGGTTAAAATTTTGTTTGACGCAGTAAATTTAATGTGCTATTTGTAGGGGTAATCTGCTAAGCAGATTTGCTACTTGAAAATTAAAAAAACGGTGACAAAAATGTTTACTTTTATGACTATGAATGACCCTCGTTGGGATAAATTGGCTGAGATATTTTGCAGATCAACCAAAATCAAGCGAGGAGATAAGGTTTTGATAGAAGCAATTGACCTTGATGCATTACCTTTATTGTATGCCATCTATCGGCGGGCAATAGAGCTTGAAGCTATTTCGGTTGACTATATTGTTAGTCTTACCGATCTGGAGAGACATTTATTACAATACGGTACCGTGGAGCAACTAAATTTTTCAACCAAGTGGGAGCTTGTTCGTATGAAAGAAATAGATGTTTATATGGTTATCCGTGCCAGAATGAATGGATTAGTTTTTACTGATATTTCTCCCGAAGCGCTCAAAGCTCATCGGCTGGCAGGGAAAGAGGTTATTGATGAGAGAGTTAACCATACCCGTTGGTGCCTTACAAGAGTTCCAACTGATTTTGATGCTTCTTCGGCTGGGATGAGTACTCAAGAATATCTAGAGTACTATTTCAATGCTGTTTTCCAAGATTACGAATTAATGGAGAAGCGAAATAACGCTCTAAAGGCTTTGATGGAAAAAACAGATTATGTGAGAATTAAAGCTCCAGGGACCAATTTGGGATTTTCCATTAAAGGAATTCCGGCAGTTAGTTGTCATGGGGATCTTAATATTCCCGATGGAGAGGTTTTTACTGCACCAGTCTGGAATAGTATGAATGGCGTAATACATTATAATGTTGATGCTATTTATGATGGACATATCTATTCCAAAGTTTTCTTCACAATCAAAGATGGAAAAATAACCAAAGCAGGCTGTGATCAAGGAGAAGATGCAATCAACGCCCTTTTGGATATTGATGAGGGCGGGCGCTATTTTGGAGAGTTTGCGATTGGTACTAATAGGGGGATACCTCGTCCTGCTCGCAATACTCTTTTTGATGAAAAAATTTTTGCATCGCTCCATCTGACTCCTGGGCAATGCTATTCCAATGCTAACAACGGCAATAATTCTGCGATACACCTTGATTTGGTAAGAATTTTATCTTCTGAATACGGAGGAGGCACCATTTGGTTTGACGATGTGCCAGTTATAATTAATGGCGAATTTGTTCATCCAGATCTCCAGATCTTATTTGCTCTTAATATGACTAAGCTTTGAGTTAGTCAAAACTATTTTCTCTAATATTTTAGAGAAATTTTTTATTTTAAAACAGTTTTTAAAAGTGCCATTCGGATTAATAACCCATAGTATGCCTGTTTGAAATAGACGGCCTTGGGGGAACTATCTACTTCGGGAGATATTTCATCAACTCTTGGCAAAGGATGCATTATTATTGCTTTTTGTTTCATCTTATCCGCAATTTCTAAATTTATTTTATAACATCCTTTAAATCTGTTATATTCTTTAATTGACTTAAATCTTTCTTTTTGTATTCTGGTTTGATAAGCAACATCAATAGTGCTGATTATTGAAAGCAAGTCTTCTGTTTCTTCGTAATCAACATTATGCTTGGTTAAATATTCTTTAATATCGTTTCCAATGCGAAGGGCTTTTGGAGAGACTAGGTATATTTTGATGCTTTTATATTTTCCCAAAAGGTAAGCCAGCGAACGGACGGTTCTTCCGTTTTTAAGATCGCCAATTAAGGCAATTGAGATGCCATTTATTTTTTTGAGCTCTCTTTGGATTGTGTATAAATCTAGCAGGGCTTGGGTGGGATGTTGACCTGTACCATCTCCAGCATTGATAACAGGAATATTTGATACAAGCGATGCTCTTTTTGAGGCACCTTCTTCTGAGTGTCTCAAGACTATTACATCGGCATATCTGCTTATAACTCTAATAGAATCTTCTAAAGTTTCCCCTTTGGCGGCAGAAGAAAATTCTTTAGCGTTTTCGGTAGTTATTACTTTTCCTCCTAAACGCATCATAGCTGATTCAAAAGAAAACCGAGTTCTTGTACTCGGTTCGTAAAAAAGAGAAGCCATTATTTTATTTTCCAATGAGTTATCCTTCTTTTTTTCTAAAGAAGTGGCTAATTTGAATATGTTTGCCAATGATTTTTGATCAAATTGTTGGGATTCAATGATATGTTTCATTTATTTTTTATTATACACTATTTTTAATACGATTAAAATTTTTGTGCTATAATTAGGTAAATTAAAACCTAAATTACTTAATATGAATAATGTTAAAAAACTTATGGTAATTCCTGGAGTGGGGAAAAGCATAGCAACCGATTTGTTATCCATAGGGATAAAAGAGGTTTCTGATCTGAAGGGAAAAAATCCAGAAGATTTGTACAATAAGTCCAATAGATTTGCAGGAGTTGTCCAAGATAGATGTTTACTCTATGTTTTTAGGTGTGCAGTTTATTATGCGGAGAATACTAAGCATGATTCAGAAAAACTAAAATGGTGGAATTGGAAAGATAAAAAATAATTTGATTTGATGTTAATTGATAATAAATTATTTTACATACTTATTTTTTTCTTGGCGATGAATCTTATCGCTTTTTTAATTATGCTTGTAGATAAAAACAAATCGCAGAGACAGGAAAGCGAAAGGGTTTCGGAAGGGGTATTATTTTTCTTGGCAACATTATTTGGTTCTCTGGGTGTTTATGCCGGAATGTTTGTTTTTCATCACAAGACAAGAAAGTGGTATTTTTTAGTTGGGATTCCTTTGTTGATTATTCAGAATTTGGCATCAATTTATTTGGTTTATTTGTTTTTGTACAAAGGAGCTGTTTTGTAATTTATTTTTCTTGCTTTTTATAGCTTTTATGTTATTATATATTTATAATTAGTTTAAAAGTCTGTGAAAGACAAATATAAAATGAATTGTAATTCTTCATTTTTAATACCTGTATTTAAGGCGAAGTTTCTCGTCTTTTTTGGAGTTTCATCTGAAATGTCCGCTGGTAATTTGTCTTTCCGAGCCGAATGACTTTGTCGGTTTTAAACTAATATTTTCTCATTAGTTTTAAAATGCTTGCATCTGCAAGCAAAAAATAACAATATTTTTAAAAATTTATTGTTGTTTTATCTTTATAAAATAATACTCTTTGAAATATGAATAATAATGATAAGTTCATTATCCTTAGATTTAATAAGGTATCTTTTGGATATGATGAAAATAAGCCACTTTTGGAAGATGCTAATTTTTTTGTGCGGAAAAATACAAAAGTGGCAATTATGGGTCAAAATGGTTCGGGAAAGACTACGATTTTTGACCTTATGCAAAAAAGTATTTTCCCTGATAGTGGAATGATAAATATAGAAAAAGAAACTACTATTGCTGCTTCGCATCAAGTTATCCCTCGCTCTATGCTTGATTTGACTGTAAGAGAATTTTTTGAAAAATCTTTATCAAAGCGTTTTTCTGAAAAAATCTATGATATTGATCCAAAAATTGAGGAAGTGTTAAATGTTGTTAATTTGAATTGCTCTTACGACAAAAAAGTCCGCTTTTTCTCTGGCGGGCAACAAGCTAGACTTCTTCTTGCTTCTGCTATCATACAGAAGCCCGATTTGCTTTTGCTTGATGAGCCAACTAATAACTTGGATAAAGAGGGTATAGAAAATTTAAAAAACTTTTTAACTGGATATAAAAAAACATGCATTATCATTTCTCATGATGCTGATTTTTTAAATAGTTTTGTTGATTCGGTCTTGTATGTTTTTAATAAAAGCGTAGAGCAATATGTTGGAAACTATCTTGATGTTGTAGAACGTATTAGAATTTTGCATGAGAGTACGGATAGGAAAAATGTAATGCTTAAAAAAGAGATCCAAGGAATTTATAATAAAGTTAGCTATTTCGGAAATAAGGGCGGACGAATACGGTTGGTTGTAAAGCGAATGAAAAAAAAGGCGAAAATGCTTGAGGAGAAAAAAATTGAGGTTCGTCGTGACGACAAGACCATTAGTCCATTTGTAATTCCTTCTCAGTCGGATGTTAAAGGATTGATTGTTCGCATATCTGATTTTAGCGTTATGCAGGGTTCTAATATAATCAATAAAAAAACAAATATTGAACTGCGGAAAAACGAAAGGTTATTACTTAAAGGTCCAAATGGGATTGGAAAAACTACTCTTTTGGAATCTATCGTAAAAAATCAAGCTCTGGGAATTGAAATCAATTCTAACGTGAAAATTGGATATTATCGGCAGGATTTTTCTATTTTGGATTTTGATAGTACGGTATATGAATCACTCTCGGAAGCTGCTGGCAAAAAGCCAGAGGGGGTTATGAGAAGCGTGGCGGCTGGTTTTTTGATTAATTCGGAATTGATGGATGAAAAAATCGGAAATTTATCAGAAGGTCAAAAAGGATTAATTTCTTTTGCTAGGTTGGTCTTACAAGAACCAGGACTTCTTATTTTGGACGAACCGACAAATCATATTAATTTTCGTCATATTCCCATTATTGCCGAAGCGTTAAATAAATATGCAGGGACTATGATAATAGTAAGTCATTCGTTAGAGTTTATTGATCAGCTCAGAATTGATAGTATTTTGGATTTAGAAAGCTAGCTTTGTTATCAGAGATTCGGCTCTTAGGGGTTGGATCTCTCTGGCTGTGGGGATAAGGGTTGACATATAGCAACTTTTATTTGCTTTATATGGGTATATAGTTTATAATAGTTTTCACAGGTTAATATATACAAAAATATGAAAAATTTTGAAAAAGGAAACGATCGTGAAAGAAACAGCGGAGGCTTTAAACGAGATTTCGGGAAGAAACAATTTGGAAATAGAGAAAGGCCTCAAATGTATGATGCTGTTTGCAGTGATTGCGGAAAAAATTGTGAAGTTCCTTTTAAGCCATCTAGCGATAAGCCTATTTATTGCAGCCGTTGTTTTGCGACTCGTAATGGTTCTGATAGATCAGAAGGTGAAAATCGCGAAAGACCAAGATTCCAAGAGAAGAGAATGTTCAATACAATATGCGACAAGTGCGGAAAGAGATTTGAGATTTCTTTTAAGCCAACAGGAGATAGACCTGTCTATTGCAACGACTGTTTTGATAAAGGTGGAAGCAATAGGGGGAGTGAAAGAAACAGTAATCAGTACAAGGAACAGTTTGAAGAATTAAATGCTAAATTGGATAAGATTATAAAGCTTTTAACACCTGTTAAAAAAGAAAAAAGCGATTTGATTGCACTGGAGGAAGAAATAGTAGAGAAAAAGAAAGCTAAGACAAGAAAGCCTAAGAAAACCATTGAGAAGAAATCTATTGGGAAGAAAACTGTATCAAAAAAGAAAAAAGAAAAGAAATAATTTTGAAAATAAAAAAACCGGCTTTTGCCGGTTTTGTTTTGACAACAGGGATGTATAATGCTTATATTAAGGTAGTAAATTACAAAGGAGATAAAAAATGGAGATATACACAGGCATTCAAAGAGAGGATCAAAAGCTAGTAAATTTGTTTCGTGGCACTGAGGTTCTCGCAAGATTGATACTTGGTGGAACAATTTTTGAAATTGGAGCAATTAATTCAGATACTAAAAAGTTTGAGTTTGACGTTCCTGATATATTGTTAAAAGAGAAAGATTTAAAGTTTTTTATTCTTTGTGCTGACGGACGATCAGATGATGCTTGTTGGTTTTTTTATGGATTTAACAGAAAAAGGTTATCTCCATTTGCTACTTCTGCAAGAGGTAATTTGTACCTCATTCAGGATAAAGCTTATCAGGTCGTATTCTTTGAAGAGGATAATACTTTTTCCCTTGCTATATTGGTTTTAAAGCAAAAGGATAACAAAGTAGTATTTCAAGAAATACCAATTTGGGAAGGTGCTTTCGTGAAAGAACCTATTCCTGAGAGTTATTCTAATCTTGCACAAATGGTAAAATCAGCATCGGATCTTTATGAAAAAAGAGTTAAATTAATTCCAACATTGTCTACAACTATTGGGAGATATAATGAGCGGGGTAATAATGGAACAAATGTAGCGGCATAGGCATATTAAATGCCTTTTTTTATTTCCTTAGCTTTGTGGTAAGATATAAGTATAAAAATAATAAAAAATTATGAAATCAATTGTTAAATTTCTATCCATAATTGCTGCTTTAATTGTAATAGGGGCTGGTATATATATTTTTTTACCAAAGCAAAATAATGTGGAGCCTAAAAATGAAATAAGTGAACAAGAAAAAGCTTTTAATGAAAGCGGGCGGGCAAAAGCAATAGAAAATGAAACAGATTTGTGGATGGCCTATGAAGACAAAGACGGAGGTTTTTCTATAAAATATCCTGGAGATGTGGCTTTTGGAGGAAATGATGACACTGTTATAACCTTATCTGTTGAGAGTAAAAAAATAGACACTCTTGCTGATACAATGGGATTCAATAAAGAAACTGCACTAAAAAATATAGAATCTCTGAAGAAAGGTGAATATGGCGAAAACGTTGATTGGCCGTTAGACGAATCTAAAAAAGTAGTAAAGATTGGAGATATTAATGCTCAGGAATTTGCGGTTCTTTCTAGGTTTGAGGTTTGTAGTGTTGTTTTTGAGAGAAAATTATATTTCTTTAATAATAACCATCAGATAGTGATTACTTTAAGAGGGCCAAAGAATAGTATTATAGATAGTTCTTCGGATTATTTTAAGATTGACAAAGCAAACTGTGGAACTGAAAAAGTATGGAATTTTGACAAACAAAAAGAATTTTTTAATAATTTGAAAGATGGTAAGGGGAGCGAGGCGGCGGTAAATTGGTTTAAGCTTTTTGACAGAATAAAAGGAACTATTGAGATTTCAAAAAAGCAATCTAGCGAGTCAAGCTCGTTGCTTGGTAGATGGGTATCGCTTGATGATGCTAACTCGGAAATAGAATTTAAAGATGGCAAAAAAATTGATTACTATCAGAAGAAAAAATTAGCGGAAGGTACTTTTGTCCAAGATGGCAAAAACTTAGTTGTAAATGAAGATGGAGACGAATTTAAATATACAATACTTGAGCTTTCTAGTACAAATTTATCTTTATCGTACTTGGCAAGAGGAAATACGTTGAACTATAAAAAGGTAAGCAGTAATTAGAATTGTTATTTTTGTTGGCTTGTGCTAATTTGTCTGTATAAAAATTAAAAGTGAAAAATGAAAAGTTTGCCGTACAAAGAACAATTAGATAGGGTAAAACGATTAAGGGATGACATTAAACGTTTTTCGGTTGCTAATGACGATAATTTTGAAGGAGCGATAGATGCTTTTACTTCTTTTTTTATCCAATGTTATCATTTGCGGGATTGGCTGATTGATAGCCGTTATGGAAGGGTTGATATTGATATTTTTGTTTCTAAAAGTCCAACCTTATCTCTTTGCAGGGATATAGCAAATACACAAAAACATAAAAAAATAGATAAATATGAGCCTCAAAACCATCTTGTTGAACATAAGTTTTCTGGCATTTCAACACCAATTACCAAATATTATGACCCCTTCCGGAAGGAAGATAGGTTTGGCATAGATGTTCAAGAATTTGGAACATTAGTTGATGTTATTGATTTGGCCGAAAATTGTGTTGAAGAATGGGAAAGGTTTTTATATATTTATTCTATTTAGTGGTTTAAAATAAATTATATGGAGTTTGAATTGAAGGATTTTGAAGATCAAGTATTCCAAAATATTATTTACACTCAGAAAGATTTGAGCGATAAAGAATTTTCAAATTGTACGTTCAAGAAATGCGATTTTAGCGGATGTGATTTTTCTGGTACGTGCCTGATCCATTGTTTTTTTCAAGGCTGCAATCTTTCTAATATTAAAGTTGAAAACTGCAGTTTTCAGGAAGTTGAATTTGAAAATTGTAAATTGCTTGGAGTAATATTCTCATCAATAAATACTTTGTTGATTAGCTGGAGTTATAAGAATTGTAGCATTGAGTTTTGTGATTTTAGTAAATTAGAAATGAAAGGGTCAAAATTTATTGAATGCAAAATTCAAGAAGTAGATTTTGTAGATGCTAATTTGAACGGGGCTGATTTTGAGAAGTCTGATTTAAAAGATAGCAGGTTTGTAAATACTAATTTGGAAAAAGCTAGCTTTGTCCAAGCAAAAAATTATTATATTGATCCAACCCACAATAGGTTGAAGCAGGCTCGCTTTTCTTATCCAGAAGCCTTGTCGTTACTTGGTGGCTTCGGTATAGAGATTGAGGAGTAAGTATATTGAGATATAAAAAAATTTAAAATGTTATTTATGAAAAATAGATTTATAGTTTTGAATATAGTTATTTTATTTGTGGTTCTTGTGTGTCCAAGGCTGGTTTTTGCAGCTGACATTATTACTAGCCCCAAAACACAAGAAAGCTCTGGGAATTTTATCGTATCTATTGGCGAATCTGACGTTGATATTGTAGCAGATTTGTATGCCAAAAAAATTATAAAAAATGATAAGCTTTTTAATTGGATTCTTGATATTACAAATCTGCATGGAAAAATAAAACCTGGCGGATATAAGGTTAATGCGGGGATGAATGAGATCCAAATAATAAAAGTTTTGATCAGTGATCCATATATGAAATGGGTAGTAATTCCCGAAGGATTTAGAAAAGAACAGATTGCAGAATTAATATCTAAAGAGCTGGGATGGAATGAAAAGCAAAAAAGTGATTGGGTCTTTAAAACTACAGTAGGTAAAGAAGGCTACAATGAGGGGGTTTATTTCCCTGATACTTATCTTTTGCCTAAGGATGAAACTGGGCAACAAGTGGCACAACGAATGATAAATAGGTTTAATGAAAAGTTTGCTGATTATTCTAAAAAGTTTGCAGAACAAAATATAAAATGGACAACGGCATTAAAAATTGCTTCTATTGTCCAGCGGGAGGCGGCATCAAAGGATGATATGCCAATAATTGCAGGAGTTATTTGGAATCGCTTGGAAAAAAATATGAATTTGGAAATTGATGCAACCGTTCAATACATAAGGGATTCTAAGCAGCATGCAAATTTTGATTTGTGCAAAACAAAGAATTCTATTATTTGGAAGAATGATCTATGTCTTGAGGCAAGTAGTTTTGATGCACCATTTTTGTATATAAGCAGCGGGGACTGGTGGAAGCCAATGGCAGTTGTTGATAAAAAAATAGATTCTCCATATAATTCTTATCTTTATTCTGGATTGCCCCCAAGTCCAATATCAAATCCTGGAATAGATGCTATTGAAGCTACTTTGAATCCTGCAGAAACTAAGTGCCTTTTTTATCTTCATGACGATAAGAAAAAAATCTATTGTGCAGAAACATACGAAGAACATCTTAAAAATATTGAAACCTATTTAAAATAATGTGGTTTTATAAAAAATAAAGAGGTATAATTAAGGTGTTAAAAAGGTCGTTAATTTTTCTAAAAATAAAATTATATGGAGATAATATCTGAATCATTGCGCCAAATAGAAAGAAGCTTTATTTGGAATGGAATCCTTGCCATTTTATTCGGTGCTTTAATTTTTATTTATCCTAATCTTTTGGGAATGCTTGTAGGAATATTCTTTGTGATAATGGGTATTGTGAGCATTACCGCCGCGGCAAATATTAAAAAGTATTCAAAGATAAAGCTTTAATAGCTTTGAAAAGGCTGGCTAATGCCAGTCTTTTTTGTTTGTGATATAATATAGTTAAGATAAGGAATATTAATAAATTCAAAAATTATGAAGAAGGTAGCGGTAATTGTTTGTAATTTTGCGTCAATAACAGAAGCGATAATTGATCAGTATGGGATTACTGCAATTGCTTCTAATCTTCATTGGCCGGAGATGGATTCTTTGGAGGGGGATAATATTTTTCAAAAAATGAGAGACGCTCTCCGTAAAGGAATAAATTCTGTCCCAAAGACTTCTCAACCATCAATGGGGACTTTTAAAAAGTATTTTGATGAAGCACTGCGCGATAATGATGATGTTATTTGCATAACCATAAGCTCTAAAATATCTGGAACTTATAATTCTGCCTTGCAGACAAAAAAAATGTTTGATGAAGAAAGGCAAAAAAGAATTCATATTATAGATTCCAATAATATTGATGCGGCGGAAAGTCTTTTGGCGATTAAGGCAATACAAATATCTCAAGAAGAAGATAATATTGAAAAGATTATTGAAAAAGTTAATTTGTATATTCCGAGAGTGTATTTTTATGGAATGACAGAAAATCCAAATCAAATGGAGGCAGGAGGAAGAATAAATCATATTTTGGCTGTACTTTTGTCGCAGATGCAAAAAATTGGAATGAGACCTATCCTACATATGGAAGATGGTGTAGTAAAACCGGCAAATCTTAAAATGAATGCTAAAGATACGGCTGGAGCTTTGTTTAAGCAATTTGAAGATTTGAATAAAAAAGCACTGGCGGATGGAAGGAAATATATGGTAGCGATTAGCCATGCTGATAATATTATTGAGGCAGAAAAATTAAAAAAATTATTTGAAGAAAAATATCCAACGCAAGTAAAAATTTATTTTACTAGCATGACAGGTATTTTTATAGGATCTCATGTTGGTCCTGGAACCTTAATGTGTTGCACTCTAGAAGAATTTTAGCTTTGAAATTGTTAATGCAAAAAATAAAAAACCGGAATTAATATTGTTTGATAATTTATGAGTTGTTTAAAAATAGATATAATGATATCATTTTAGTGTAATAGTATATTAAAAAATAATATTATAAAAATATGGCAAAAGGAAATAATTCAGAAAAAAAAGAAGCAAAGAAACCAAAGAAAAGTAAGAAAAAATAGTCGCTAGACTATTTTTTTATTTAGTTTTATGGTAATACTGTCTTATGAAAATAGAGTCAGCAAAATTTATAAAAGGGGTAACTGGGACAGATGATATTTTTGAAGATGGCACACCTCAGTTTGCCTTTATTGGGCGTTCAAATGCTGGCAAGTCTAGTGTTATTAATTCTTTGGTTGGGCAAGGCGGTCTTGCTAGAACTAGTTCCTTTCCTGGATTCACTAGGCAGATTAATCTGTTTTTAATCAATAAAGCTTTTTATTTGGTTGATTTACCCGGTTATGGATATGCTAAATTGCCTTTTGTAATACGAGAAAAAATTCAAGCAATGGTTAATTGGTATTTTTTTAATTCTGAAATAAAGCAAGAAAAAATCTTATTAATTATTGATGCTAATGTTGGATTAACAAAAGATGATTTGGTGATATTACACAGCTTGGAAGAGTATGGCAAGAATGTGGTTATTGTAGCTAATAAAATTGATAAAATAAAAAAGGCAGAATATGATGAAAAAATGAATAAGATTATAGACATCGCTTGGCCACATAAAATTATTCCTTATTCGGCGGAAAAGAAGATTGGTGTTGATGTTTTACTCCAAGAATTTGTAAATGAAAAAAACGACTAATGTCGTTTTTTTTGTTTACGTAATTTATTTTTTAATATAAAGAGTTCTGGTTGGAAATGGTATTTCAATTTTTTCTTCATTGAGCGTGTTGTATAGCTTTTCAATTAATTCTGTTTTTATGTCGGAGGCGGTAGTGTGATCGCTGCCCCAGAATCTTATTTCGCAATTTATAGAAGAATCACCAAGCTCTAATACTGCCAAGCTAGCAGTTTTATCTTTTGTAATTCCTTCGGTTGAATCAAGCAGTTTTTCAACTATATTTCTTAATTTTTTGATGTCTGTTCCGTAAGCAACTCCAAAGTGTATAAGCATTCTTATGTTTGATGTTGGTTTGGCAAAATTTTTAATTTTCATATCCGATAGCTTTCCGTTTGGAATAGTGACTAATTCGTTGTTGATAGTTTTTATTTTTGTACTCCTTATGGATATATCTTCTATTGTTCCGATTTCTCCATCATCTAATTGAATTTTTTCTTTTATTTTAAAAGTACCATCTAATATTAATGATATTCCTCCGAAAATATTTTTAAGCGAGTCTTGAATTGCAAATCCAACTATTACACCAGCAATACCCAAACTGGCAAGAAAAGGGGAAACGTCAATATTCCATTCCCGTAATATCCAGATTAATCCTCCGATAACAACTAGTACGTTAGCAATACTCTTAAAGATCGGGAGAATTGATTGAGCTAAATGCGATTTATTTTTTTTATCAACGTGCATCGTCCAAGCTTCAATGGCTAAGTCAGCAGCTATTGTTCCTACATAAATAATTAGAACCACTATAATACTGTTGATTAGATTGTATAGCCACCCCGAAAGACCTAATTCATTCATGGCAAATCTGGCTCCAATTAGAACTAGTATTTGAATTAAAGTGGGTTTTATTCTGGGGAGAATTATCTCATCTATTCTGTTTTTACTTTTTTCTATCCATTTTTTGAGAAAATTTTCTGAAATAAGTGCAATTATACTTGCAACTAAAAAGAATGATAGGACGATTATTAATGCGCTAATAATTGATTCTTGAGTTGGTATCATTTTGTTTTTAAATTATGGTAACTATAAAAATTTTATCACATTAATTATCTTTAAACAATTTAAAAGCACTCCATTAAGAGTGCTTTTGTCATATACTTTTTATTCGGTTGTTTTTACTCCAATTTTAGTTGCTATGTCTACTGATGTGGCAGTGATGTTCCCCGAAGTATCTTTAGTTCCTTGAGCCATAATCATTTGTCCAGCGGCTAGGTCATTTAGGCTAGCAGCTGTATCTCTATCTTTAGTATACTTTGTATCGCTAGTAACGGTCACTGTTTTAGTTGTTTCTGTTTCGTTTCCTCTTCCGCGGGTAGTAATTGTAATTGTATTACCGCTGATTGAGGCAATAGTTCCCATCGCTCCTCTATTTTCGTGTCCTTTGAACTCTGGAATTTTCGTTTCAATATTAATGGAACTTGCAGTTATGTTTCCCGAAGTATCTTTAGTTCCTTGAGTCATAATCATTTGTCCCGTTACTAAGTCACTCAACGCAATAGCTGTATCTCTATCTTTAGTATACTTCGTATCGCTAGTAACGGTCACCGTCTTGGTTGTTTCTGTTTCGTTTCCTCTTCCGCGGGTAGTAATTGTAATTGTATTACCGCTGATTGAGGCAATAGTCCCCATTGCTCCTTTGTCTTCGTGTTTTCCAAACTCTGGAGCTTTTGTTTCTATATCTACCGTTGTAGCAGTGATGTTTCCTGAATCATCTTTAGTTCCCAGAATCATAACTTTTTGTCCAGCCAATAAATCGCTGATTGTTGCTGCTGTATCTCTATCTTTAGTATACTTCGTATCGCTAGTAACGGTCACCGTCTTGGTTGTTTCTGTTTCGTTTCCTCTTCCGCGGGTAGTAATTGTGAAAGAGTTGCCATTGATTGATAATATATTCCCCATTGCGATTGGCATTTCTCCGTTTTGGTGGATTCCAATCGTTTTTTGCATATTGCTATTTGTTGTATTTGAAGCTGCGAAAGCTGTAGCTGAAAATACTAGAGAGGTTGCAACTATACCTGTTATAACCATTAGTTTTTTTTGCATTTTTGTTTTTTAACTTATTATTATAGCTGGCCTGGCTACATTGGTTATTACGGGCATTGAGCATTGAAAGGTGCATATGTTAAGCTTATGTGTAAGCAGTGAATTAAAAAAGAGTTTTATTGCACCAAAGTATTTATTGCTACCGTATTAATAAAATATACTATGGATAATGACTCTGATGAAAAGCTAGTTGAATATTTTTTAGACGGAGAAAAAAGAGCTCTTGAGATCTTGATTTTTCGTTACTTCAAGATTATCTATAATTTTTGTTATAGGTATGTTGGGGATGCGAATGCTGCTGAGGACATAACTCAAGAGACATTTGTAAAGACATGGAAGAATTTGAAAAAGTTTGATAAAAATAAAAAGTTTAAAACTTGGCTTTTTCAAATTGCTAAGAATTCTTGCATAGATTATTTACGAAAAAAGAAGACCATTCCTTTTTCTAGGTTTGAAAACGAAGATGGTGATAATATTTTTGTAGATAATTTTGTGGACTCTTCGCCTCTGCCTGACGAATTGTTTAAGAGAAAAGATTTATCATCGTTTTTAGAGGGTGCTATAAATAAGCTGCCAGTCAATCATAAGATGGTAATGTTTCTTTACTACAAAAATGAGTTCAATTTTCGGGAAATAGCCGAAATATTAAATGAACCGATTGATACGATTAAGAGCCGTTATAGGAGAGGATTAATTTCTCTGCGAAAAGAAATTGGAGATTATGAATATTAGTTTAAAATGCACCAAAAATTACGATTAATGCGTATTATTTAACAAGAATATGGAAAAAGACTATAAAAAATTATTTATGAATTTAGAAGACGCAAAGCCTTCAGATGAATTATTTGAAAAGATAATTCTTAGGATTGGCAAAGAAGAAAGAATGACAGTTGCTAAGAAGAGAATTATATTTTTCTCGTTTTTATTAATTGTTTCTTCTTTTGGACTTGTCTATTCATTTATCGCTGTTCAAGAGGCGCTTGTTAACTCTGGATTTTTTCAATTTTTTTCACTAATTTTTTCTGATTTTAGCATAGTAGCTACTTATTGGCAGAACTTTTTGCTTACTTTACTGGAATCGCTACCTGTTATTGCGGTAGTCATTTCTCTGGTAATGCTTTCTTTGGTTTTGGGATTTTCAACATTTTTAATGAAAGATATACAATTTATTAATTCAAATAATATAATAAGAAAAAATCATGGATTTTAAAAAATTTTGTGAATCAAAAATTTTTATAGTTTTTTTCATTATTGGAGAAATAATATTACTGCTTTTAGCTTTTGAGACAGGAGCAATTGTTGGTTTCAAGGGTGCAAATTTTTCTTGTAATATGGATAAAAACTATGAGCGTAATTTTGGAGGCCAAAATGCCCCAGATATGAAAGGTGCTTTTGAAGGAGGACATGGAATTTTTGGTCAGATCATAAAGATAGATGCTGATAGTATTATAATTAAGGATGTTAATTCTAATGAAAAGGTTATTTCAACAAAAGGGGATGTAACCGTTAAAAAGTTCCAAGAAAAAATAAAAGTTTCTGATCTTAAGGTTGATGACCGTATAGTTGTAATTGGAAATCCTAACGATAATGGCGAAATAGAGGCTAAGCTTATTAGATGGATGCCCAATCCACCGAAGGCTGGAGAGCAACCAACAATAAATAATAAATAATGCATAAAAACAATAATGGAAAGTGAAAATTTAAAAGTTAGCCTATTTGGTAAAATTAAAACATTTGTATTTAGGCATAAATTTATTTTTATTGGGTTGTTAATTGTGATTGTAGTAGGTACTTATTTTATTTTTGGAAGAGGGGCTAGCAGTACCGAAACTAGATATGTAGTAAATTCTGTTACCAAGGAGACTTTAGTTAATTCTGTTTCTGGAACTGGCCAAGTAGCTACTGCTTCTGATTCGGAAATAAAGTCAAAAGTTTCTGGGGAGCTTTTAAGTTTAAAAATAAAAAATGGACAAGAGGTTAAGGTTGGCGAGATTCTTGCCACTATTGATTCAACTGATGCTCAGAAGAGCGTAAGAGATGCTGAAACTAGCCTTGCGAACGCTAAGTTGTCGCTGGAAAAATTGACTAGAGGTGATAGGAGCGAAGAGTTAGAGATTTCTCAAATGGATATTGAAAGTAATAAGAGAGCTGTTACTGAAGCGGAGAACGATCTTGCTAAAGCAAAATCAGATGCAGAAACTGCACTAAATGAGGATTATGATTCTGCTTTAAATGAATTATCTCAAGCAATAAATAAGACTACTAGTACATTGATGACTGTTACCGACATACAGTATGCTCACTTTAATAGCAACGATCAAGATGGAGCAAATATATCAAGCGCTAAAGCTACTGCAGTCAAACTTCTTTTTGGTATTGATGATGGAGGAAGGGTGACAGCTGATTATTTTAGCAAGGCAAATGGTGGTTTGAAAAAAATGATTGCTACTGCTCAGGTATCAAAAAATAAAACCGATATTGATAGTGCTCTTTCGCAGATGAAAGACGCTCTTCAAAAGGTTAAAAATATTTTGGAAGCTATTCCTACTGGTAATAGTGTGACTAGTAGTGAAAGAAGCAGTGTAATTTCGGAAAAAACAAACATAGATAGCTTGATTTCAACTATTACTTCTAGGCAACAAGCCATAGTTTCGCAGATGACTACCAATACTAATAATATTGAAAGTGCAGAGAATAAAATAGTAGATGCAAAAAATACTTTAGAAAAGGCAGAGAAGCAATTGGCTTTGAATAATAATCCTGACCCACTTGATATTGAGAGTGCAGAGATGTCTATAAAAGAAAAAGAAAATGCTTTATATGATGCAAGATTAACATTGGCAGATTATACAATCAGAGCTCCTTTTTCTGGAATAATAAGTGTTGTGAGTGTTGAAAAGGGGGGTGATGTTTCGGCTAATACTTCTATCGCAACAATTATTTCAAAAGAATTAACTGCTGAAATTACTTTGAACGAAATTGATATAGCAAAAGTTAGTGTTGGTCAAAAAGCAACCCTTACTTTTGATGCTGTGAGTGATATGGTTGTTACTGGAACAGTTTCTGAAGTTGATACTGTTGGGGCCGTGAGTCAGGGAGTTGTTAGTTATGGAGTAACGATTGTTTTTGATACAGAGGCCGAAGGGGTAAAACCTGGAATGAGTGTTTCTGTTGCCATAATTACTAAATCTAGCCAAGATGCTTTGGTTGTTCCTAGTTCGGCAATAAAAACAATTAATAATATTAGCTATGTTGAGGTTCCTAATGAGACGGAAACTATTGATAGCAGTGAGGTTGGCTCAACAAAAGGGGTCTTATTAAAAAATGCTACAAAAAGACAAGAGATTACTACTGGATTGTCTAATGACACTTCAACCGAAGTTTTAACTGGACTCAAAGAAAATGATTTGATTATAGTAAAGACTGTTACTTCTACAGTTACAACAACAAAAGCTTCTTCTGGGCAGAGCCTATTTCAGATGGGCGGTGGAACAAGAAGCGGCGGCACGACAAATACAAAAACAAATACTTCAAAATAATATGATAGAGTGTAAAAATATTACAAAAGTCTACAAGAGCGGATCGGAAGAAGTTCAGGTTTTGAAGAATTTAAGCTTTACTATAAATGATGGCGAATTTGTAGCCATAACTGGACCATCAGGATCTGGAAAGTCTACGCTGATGCATATTTTGGGGGCATTAGATACTCCAACTAGCGGAGAGTATAAGCTTGATGGGAAAAACATAGTTGATTTTTCTGACGATGAACTTGCAATCATAAGAAATAAAAAAATCGGATTTGTTTTTCAAGCTTTTAATCTTTTAGCTCGTTCTACTGTGTTGCGTAATGTGATGTTGCCTTTGATATATTCAGAAACACCAAGGAACAAAAGAGAGGTTATAGCTAAGAATGCTTTGGGTGCTGCTGGACTTGATCCAATTCATTACAATAAGCTTTCAAACCAACTTTCTGGGGGACAAATGCAGAGAGTTGCAATTGCTAGAGCATTGGTTAACAATCCAACTTTAATTTTGGCAGATGAGCCGACTGGAAATTTGGATACTAAAACAGGGGAGATTGTACTCAAGACTTTTGAAGATCTTAACCGCAAACAGCATCATACAATTGTTTTAATTACTCACGAGATGGATGTGGCAGAGCATGCTGATAGACTAATATTGATTAGAGATGGGGTGATTACTAGCGATTATAAAACTAAAAAATAATCCATGAAATTATTAGACTTGTTTGAAGAGATATATTCGGCACTTTTGTCCAACAAGGCAAGATCTGGATTGACTATACTCGGAATTGTTATTGGTATTGGTTCGGTTATCGCTATGATTTCTATTGGACAAGGCTCGCAAAGCAGTATTGAGTCCAGTATTCAATCACTCGGATCAAATTTGCTTTTAGTTACCCCTGGTGCACAACGAGGAATGGGTGTGCAGGTGAGTCAAGGAAGAGGATCTTCTCAAACACTAACGAAGGACGATGCCGATGCAATATTATCGCAAGTTTCTTCGGTTAAGGCCGTTTCTCCAGAAGTTTCAGGAAGATATCAAGTTACTGCCAAGGGTACTAATACTAATACTTCAGTAAATGGTGTTATTTCATCCTATCCAGCAGTAAGAAATGTTGAAGTAGATACAGGTAATTTTATTAGTGATCAAAATGTAAAGAGCATGTCAAAAGTAGCGGTTATTGGACCAACAGTTCGCGACGATTTGTTTGGTGAAGATGCCGCTTCAACAAGTGTTATAGGACAAACAATTCGCATTAAGAGTGTGAACTTTACAATCATTGGAATAACTAAGGAAAAAGGGGGCAGTGGATTCAATAACCAAGATGATATAATTTATATTCCAATTACCGTTGCTCAGCAATATTTGACTGGAGGGAGTTATGTTTCTACTATCGCTGTTCAGGCTGAAAATGAGGATGTGATGACAACGCTCCAAAGCGATATCACTGCATTACTCTTGAGTAGACACAATGTTTCTACTGCTGATTTTAGTATAATGAACCAAGCAGACATTGTGGCAACAGCTTCTTCGGTAACGGGAACATTTACAATTCTTTTGGGTTCGGTTGCTGGAATATCATTAGTTGTTGGAGGTATTGGTATTATGAATATGATGCTGACAACTGTTACAGAAAGAACAAGAGAGATTGGACTCCGAAAAGCCATTGGAGCAAAAAGAAAAGATATCAATCTTCAATTTTTGGGAGAAGCAATAATGCTTACTTTTACGGGTGGAATTATTGGAATACTTTTGGGTTGCTTAGCTTCGTTTATTGCTTATCAATTTTTTAGCATTGCAACCGAAGTTTCAACTTTTTCAATTGTATTATCTTTTGGTGTATCTGGAGCTATTGGAATTATATTTGGATACTACCCAGCAAATCGTGCTAGTAAGCTAAATCCAATTGAAGCTTTGCGTTATGAGTAATAATTAAATGAATAAGAAAAAAACAATATGAAAAAAATAAATAAAGAATATATAATCTTTGCAATTGTATTATTAATTGTTGCAATTGGAGGTTCGTTTTTTGGAGGAATGAAATATCAAGAAGGCAAGATTGGGGCAAGGTTTGGACAAATGCAAAATGGACAAATGCAGAATGGGCAGAAAGGGGGTACTGGTATTTCAATGACAAGGCAAAAAGGCGGACTCATTGGAGGTGAAATATTAAGTATGGATGAGAAAAGCATTACTCTTAAGGATCGTAGCGGAGGATCAAGAATTGTTTTCTTTTCTGGATCAACGCAATACTTAAAATCTATTAGCGGGACTGTTCAAGATATAGGTGTTGGGTCAAATATTACTGTGACTGGTGATCAAAATTCTGATGGAAGCGTAACAGCAAAGATAATTCAGATTTCTTCTCAAGCTGTTCCCAGTAATACAAACGTAGAAAAATCAATAGGCAAATAAAAATATTAAAAATAAAAGAACCGAGGAATTCGGTCTTTTTGTTTTTAGCTAATATTGTTATACTTATTGGTAATAATTAAAAATATTTTTAGATTATGAAAAAGAAATTCAATTTACCTCTGATTAATGCTCACACCCATGCGGCAATGGTTGCTTTCCGCGGCAAAGGAGAGGATTTGCCTTTGCAAGAATGGTTGCAAGATTGTATTTGGCCAATGGAAGGGAAACTAGTTAATCCTGATTTTATTTATCATCAAACAAAGCTGGCTATTAATGAAATGAAAAGAAATGGAATAGTCGCTTTTATGGATATGTATTTTTTTGAAAACGAGGTCGCAAGAGCATCAATAGAAGAAAATTTTTTAGTGATGGTAGGAGAAGGGTTATTGGACATAAAAGGGCAAGAAGTTTTTGATCAGGACTTTGAAAGAACTAAAAAATTATTAGAAACGTATAAGAATAATCAAAATGTTTTTGTTTCGGTTGCCCCACATTCTCCATATACTGTTTGTGAAGATAATTTAATAAGATCAAAGGATTTGGCAAGGGAATATAATGCAGTTTATCAGATACATGCATCGGAAACAAAAAAAGAAATTGAGGATTCGGTAAAAAAACATGGAATGACACCAATAGCATATTTGAATAAAATCGGTGTTCTTGATGAAAAAACTGTTTTAGCTCATTGTGTTTGGCTAACCAAAGAGGATATTAAAATTATTGCGGAACGGGGAAGTAGTGTTGTCCATTGTCCTCTTAGTAATCTAAAGCTTGGCTCGGGAATTGCTCCTGTTGCTGATTTGCTTGATGCTGGCGTTAATGTTGCACTTGGCACTGATGGGGCGGCGAGTTCTAATCGGCTGGATATTTGGGAGGCAGGAAAATTTGCAGCCTTAATGCAAAAAGGGATTAATTGCAATTCTTCTTTGATGCCTGCTAAAAAAGTAATAGAGATGATGACAATAAACGGAATAAAAGCTTTTGGAATGAAATCATTGAATGGAAGAAGTATTGATGATATGCAGTCAGAAATAAATGATTCAGATTTTAGCTTTTTGTACGAATTGCAAGCTGGTGAGATTGATTTTGAATAAAAACTCTTTGCTTTAATATTTAATATGTTTTATAATATAGGTAATATTTAATAGTCTAGTTATAATTAAAATTATTTAACTCAACATGAGACAAGAGGAAATATTGCAATTCGTTTTTCTTTTTATCTTTATTACTTTGATTATTGTTTTAGTTGGCAGTAATTTTAGTAAAATAAGTTTCGCCGACACATCTAACGCTACGAACAGTACTACTGTTGTTGCGAGTATTAACATTGGCACTAGTGCCAATGGCGATGTTTGGCTTAACAATAGTTTTTTAGTGTCTATTGTTGGAACTGGTGTTAATATACCCAATTCTTCAAAAATAGTTTTCACTGGTCCCAACGGAAATGCAATTACTAAGGAAATTAATTGCAAGACACTTTCTTCTGATTGTGCCTTTATGATGGATCCTCTTACTGGAACAGCGGGAACATGGACTATGGCTGTTTACTTTGATGGCGTGGAATTAAAACGTAAAGAAATAAGCGTAAAATCTTTGTGTGGTTCATCTAATGGAGGGACTTTTGATGTTGTTAAAAGTGATACTAGTAATTACTGCCAAAGTACTGTTCTTGCAAATAACTTAGGCCTGTGTACGTCTCCAGCGGCAATTACTAATTCTGCTATTGTTGATTCTAACAATAAATGTCAATGGACTTGTGGCCATGGTCAAGCTGTTGAAAGCTGTTATTTTTATTATAGAGATGTAACTCCGAGAGCTGTTACCAATGGATGTGGTTCAATTACTTCTGCTTATACTTTATCAACGAATGATGAACTTTGTTCTAGTGGAGAGGTGCTTGGATTTAATACGAATAAAGATGATTGGACATGGACTTGTTTTTCGGAAGGAAGTACGCCAAAAGGCTGTAGAGCTTTGAAAATTGTTGATGGAAAATGTGGAGCATCAAATGGAAAAACGCTTTCTAGTATACCGACGGCTGACTTGTGCAGTTCTGGCAGTGCCAGTGGTGTTGTTTTGTCGGGAACAAATTGGACATGGTCTTGCAGCGGATTAAATAATGGAAAGAGTATAAATTGTAGTGCTAGTAAAGTTGCCAGTGTTGATGGTAAATGTGGAGCATCAAACGGAAAAACATTGTCCAGCATACCAACGACTGACTTGTGTAGCTCTGGCAGTGCCAGTAGTGTTGCTTTGTCGGGAGGAAATTGGACATGGTCTTGTAGTGGTTCCAATGGTGGCCAGAATATTTCTTGTAGTGCTAAAAAGAGTAGCGCAATAGTAGTCTTGGATGCTTCAAAAATAAGCTTAACACCTTCGCCTGTTTTAGTTGGACAAACTGTTTCAGTTAAAATAGAGGATGATGCGCTGCTTGCAAATATAGAATCCTTGAATTTGGTCGCAAAGCCTATTTTATCAAGTCTAAATAATCAAATTTCAGCCGTATTAAAAAGATGTTCTTCGGGCGGCGGATTTTGTGGTAGCTTTGCAGCTCCTGACAGTGCTGGTGAGTGGTCAGTTTCTTTGTATTCTTCGGGATATGAGAATATGCAAATTTCGGCTTTAAAAACTTTTGTTGTAACTGCAGACTCTCAAATTCCTGCGATCGGGAGTCCAGTAATTTCTCCGTCTATTGTGGGTACTGGGCAATCGGTGCTAGTAAAAGTTATGATTGGAAATAGTACAGATGTTAAGTCTATAAAGATTTCACTTAGTCCTCAAAATAGAAATTTTGCTTTAACAAATTCTTCTTTAAAACTTGGAGAATGTTCTGATGATGCTTCTCTTTGGTGTGGTAATGTTAAAATTCCTAATGATTATCCTGGGGGAGGCTGGACAGCAAAGGTTATTTCTTATACCGATAAAAAAGGAAATGAAAGAGTTATTTCTTCAAACTTAGAAGCTTCATTTACTGTTAAAGTTCCATGTAGTTATAGTTATTCTGACTGGGGAGCATGCAGTAATGGGAAAAAATATCGCACGGTTTCTTCTAGTTCTCCAGATGGATGTAGCGAAAGTGGAAAAGTGTTAGAGGCGGGATGTAGCAATGTTCCTTGCAGTGCTTATGTTTATTCTGACTGGGGAGCATGCAGTAATGGAAAAAGAATTAGAAAGCTTGTATCAGCTTCTCCTGCTGGATGTTTGGGTAATGCAATCTTAGAAGAAGCTTGTAGTATTCCTCAAGTTTCTTGCAGTGAAGATAAGTGGGAATGCGAATCTTGGCAGCCATGTAGTTCTGATAATAAACAATTAAGAAAATGTTCTCTTGTCTTTGACTGTTCCTTGGTATCTAATAGTACTCCCGAATTAGTAAAATCTTGCAATTATTCTAGTAATGTCCAGCAGCCGAATGCTAATACCGAACAAACAAATCAAGAGCCAGAACAGAAAACTACTCTTGTTGTTTCCACTAAGTCTGATATTTCTTTGGAATGTAGTCGGGAAAATATACTAGATGCTAATACTTGCCAAGCATATACTTCGCAAATGAACATTGTGAGCGAGTGTTTGGTGAATAATATTAACGATCATGATCAATGTAAAAAATATCTTTTAAACAAATATCCAACTTTAGTTAAATGTCAAAATTTGAAAGAATCAGAATGTGAAAATTACATTAATAATGTTCTTTTATCCGATTTGAAAGACCCAATCTCTAATGAAAATAATCAAAAGCTAGTAGATTCTGTTGGAAGTGTTGCTGTTGTTAATCCGCAAGAAAAAACAATTAAAGTTGTAGACAAATCTTCTGGCCAGTCCTCTGATGTCAAGGCAGAAAATATTCCTTTATCTTCAGCTAATAGTAATGTTTCTGTAAAATTGGTAGCTACATCTAATAGCAACGAACAAAAATATTTGTCTCCAGTTGCAATCTCTTTTGATTCTAATGGAAATGGAATTTCTGATGATATGGAAGCTCGTTTGGGTTCTAAAATAGATACTAGTAAGTTGACAGGAGTTGATAAGGCAATTGCTGATGGTAAGTCATTGGAGCAGCCTAAGTTTAAAAAGGAGGCTCTTATTAGTGGAGTGTTGACGGTTGAAAAAGTTAATAATGGTGACAATAATTCATCTAATAATATTCGCTTCCAAGGAAAGGCAACGCCAAATCAATTATTGACTCTATTTATATATAGTACTATGCCGATTGTTATTACTGTTAAGGCAGATGCTAATGGAAACTGGGTTTATGATTTGGATAAGTCTCTTATTAATGGTAAGCATGAGGCTTATGTTGTTATAAATAATAGCGAGGGTCGTATCTTGGAAGCAAGTTTGCCAAAACCTTTCTTTATTGATGAAGCTAGGGCGGTTGCAATGGAAGAATTTGTAAGGATTGAAGATGCAAGTTCTGTTTCTGTTCCAGAAAGCTCTGATAGCTTTATTAGGACTTATGTTGCAGCTGGTTTAGGATTTATTGCTTTGTTGATTGTTATATTCTTATTTATTAGAAGTAAGGCGGCACGACAAGAGAAGGAATAATATGAAAACAAAGTTTTTACAGATTGGTAATTTCTTAAGAAATAATAAGCAATTTATATATTCAATTGCCTTAATGGTTGTTATTCCAAGTGTTATAATTTTTAACACTTGGCTTTTTTCTCAGTCTTTTAAAGATACGGTTGATCAAAGCCTTAGGGATAAGGCAGTTGGAATTAGTCAATCAATTAATATTTCGCTCGCAGATAGTCTTGATTCTCCAGAAAAATTGCAAAAATACGTAACTAATTGGAAGAGTTATGCTAGTAATGCTAAATTAATTGACGAAAAATATGAGAATGATGTTACTGCTTTGGATATTTTTTACAGAGACAATGATAATTTCAAGCTAGTGGCTAGTTTTGATGAGGATAAGATTGGCCAATCTTATGATTCTATGGCATATGTAATAGCTTGGAATAGTAACTGGCCGAGTGCTCAAAAAATAATAGATCATAGTAATAATAATTATTACTGGCTGGTAGTTTCTCCGTTAACAGATTCGCTTGGGGAAAAGAAAGCTTTGCTTGTAATTACTCTTTCAGCAAATGCAATAGATACTGTTCTTTCTGTTGCATTAACGCGTTCGTATTTGGTTTTGATATTTTCGGTTATTGTTATTATTTTGCTTTTGCTCGCAAATTCTCGTCTTTTTGAACATGCGATGCTTTATAATAAAATAAAAGAAATAGATGCCATGAAAGATGATTTTATTTCAATGGCTTCTCATGAGCTTAGAACTCCTGTTACAGTAATAAGGGGCTATGTTACGATGTTGATAGAAGATGCTCAAAATCTTTCCATTAAAGAAGAGGCACTACAATATTTATCTGTCATAAAAACATCAACTGAAAGATTAAGTAATTTAATAGAAGATTTATTGAATGTTAGTCGTATTGAGCAAGGAAGGATGAAAATTGATATTCATCCGACTGATGCTTGGCTAATGGTAGAGAGTGTTACAAATCAGTTTATGGTACAAGCTAAAGAAAAGAATATTATATTATCTTGTACCAAAGAAACTGAATTAAAATCTATTATTGATATTGATAAGGATCGTTTTGAGCAGGTTTTAATAAATATTATTGGAAATGCTATTAAATATACTCCAAGCGGTACTGTGGAAGTAAAAGTGAAGAGTAAGGACGATTCTTTTTTTGTGATGGTAAAAGATAGCGGTATAGGAATGACTGCCAAAGAAAGAGAACATTTATTTGAAAAGTTTTATAGGGTTAGAAATGCAAAAACGGATGCTATCGTTGGAACTGGATTGGGATTGTGGATTACTCGTCAGATTATAGAATTAATGAAAGGAACGATATCTGTTGATTCAATGGAGGGGGTGGGAAGTTTATTCACTTTGGAATTTCCTTTGTCTAAGACAGAGGATAAAGCAGCTTAAAATTAATATTAAAAAAGAACCGATAAACGGTTCTTTTTGTTTACTGAAATTCGTTTAAGAATTCAATGCTTCTCTTTTGTTCAATTATGGCTTTTTGTGCCATTCTTTCGTTGATGTTTATAAAATACTCAAGGGGTTCATAATCTTCTATGAAGGATATCTTTTTGAGTGCTTCTCGTGATTTTTTGGTATAAGTTAATGCAGTTTCTGAGGCCTTGGTAATTATTTCAAACCAAAATATTTCTTGAAGCTTTTCTAAATCTGTTATTAGGTCAATCTCTTTTTTATCTGGAAAATTAACTTTCCAGCTATTAAGCATCATTACAACAACTGTGCTTAAATGACCTCTTTTAATATCTTCTTCCCAGTCATGAGCATCATCATTGATCTGCATTGCAATTAGATAATTTCTGAAGTAAGCAATAAAGTTTTGTATTTCTGGAGAGTCTAAGTCGTACCCAATTTTAGCCATTAATGCTATTGGCCCTAATATGTGTCCAGACGATGGATTGAATTTGTATTCGTAATCATTATAATTGGGGATTGAGTCGGGAATAATAAACTTTGAACCTATAATTTTTGCCCTGCAATGGGAAACTTCCCAAGCGTTTGCTTCGTCTAATTTATCCATAAGTTTATGGAAAAAATTAATGAATTTTTTGTTTTCTGGAGTAGAGGAAATAAAAAAATTAATGTATTTTCGGGTATAAAAATTTGCTGATGGTAATACTTTTGGATCTGCGTCTTCATCTTCGTCCCAGAAGTCGTCATAAATAATGAAGGCTGTCCAAAAGAAAACATTCATCAATCCCATTTCAATTACTAATTCGTCATTTATATTTCTCCCTTTTTCTCCAAGTGCCTTTTTTGTATAATATGCCATTAAAGACATTTGCTTGTCTTTATTTCTAGCAATAGTCTTTTGAATTTGTTCAATGCTAATTTTAGCAAAATCAGGAGAAAGATATTTAAAATTATTTTCTGCCAATTCTATTATTTTGTCTAAAACCTTTTCTTCTTCTTTTGCTTGAGATAATTCTTTGTTTCTTTGTTTGTATTTGCTGGTTAGTTCTAAATAAAAACTAAAGTTGACATCGGGAGTGCTTTTAAAGTCTTGGAAAATTTGGAATTGATTATTTAAATCATCTTGATTGTTTTCAATATCATCAATAATTTCTTTTATATCTATTTCGTATTTTAAGTTAAGTAAAGAAATTGATAATAGTATTTTATTCAATATATTTTCGCTTTGAAGTTTTTTTAATACTAAATCAATGAGATTGTTTTTTTCTTCTCCTTCGTAGAATTGAGAAAGGAGATAGATTATGAAGCTTTCATTGTTTAGCAGTTTTGATTTGAAATCTTGCTTTTTGATAGAACTTTCTATTAGGTCAATGAGGCTGGGAATATCTACTTCTTGTACGGATAGAAGGTAGGCGATTACTGTATTAGTGCCTAAATCAATTTGTCTGTTATCGTTGTAGTATGGTCCGCCTTCTTCCTTTTCAATGCTTGCCAATGTTTTAACTATTGTTGCTATTTCTTTGCCAGTAACATTTTCGGGAAATGATTTTAAAATATTTGCGGCAATGAAAAAATTTATTTCTTTGTTGTTTTTAAAACTAAAGACTTGATCTTTATTTTCTAATAGATACTTTTTGAGGTTTTCTGTGTTTATTTTTTCTGATAATAAACCGAGGTTGTTTGTGATTAAGCTGGATATTAAAAGTGATTCTTTTTGATTTGAATCTAAAAAAGATCCGTTTGCTTGTTGATTTTTTAAAAGATCGTAATTTTTCATTATTTTATTGTGTTTTTGGAAATCTTATTGTCATTGTTGAACCTTCGTTGATTTTGCTTTCAACAGATATATTTCCTTTTAGGTATTTATTGATAATTTCTTTTACTAAGAATAATCCAATACCTGTTCCTTTTTTGTGGTTTTTTGTAGTAAAAAAAGGATCAAAAATTTTATCTTTTATTTCTTCTGCAATTCCGCTTCCATTATCACTTATGATGACTTCTATTATGTTATCGTTTTCCGATAGGGTAACTAGTATTTTTCTTTGTTTTATATTGGCTTCTTCTTGATATGAGTCTATTGAGTTGGAGATGAGATTGGTAATAACTTGATTAAATTTTATTGGATCGCCAAGGATTTTAATATTTTCGTCTCCCTTAAATTGTATATCTATGTTTAGTTTTCTTGCTTTAAAAGCCAGTATCTGGATAGCTTCTTCTATCTCTTTGGATAATGAAAATATTTCTTGCATTTCTTGCTGAGACATTTGTTTTCTTATTGAAAGAATGAGTTTTTGAATCTTATCATTGGCTTGTTTGGCTCTATTTATGCTAGATTCTATTACTATGAGCTCCTTGTTTTTTTCACTGGTTTCTTTTATTTTTTCTATGTCTAAGGATATTGCCGTAAGCGGGTTGATAAGGTCGTGAAATAATCCGCTAGCTAGTCGTCCTAATTCAGCAAAGTGATAGACTTGAGTTATTTTTTCTATTTGCAGTTTTTGCAAATCTCTTGTTCTTTCTTCTACTCTTATTTCAAGGGTGTCCCTTTCTATTTTTAATTCGGCTTCTGATTTTCTAGCTCGTTTAAGTGATTTTTCAATTTCTCTGTTTGATAACCAAGAGACAATACAAATTATAAATAAAAAAACTGAAAACATAATGACGTCTTCTATCTGGGCTGGCTTGCTGGTCCAGCTTATATTGGGGTGAGTGATGTTTTTCTCTTGCAAATAGCTAAAAAGCAAAAGACATAGGGAAGATATCGTTGTTATTATGAATGCAAATTTCGTACTTACTAAAATTCCTGACATTACAATAATCAGAGTGTAAAATAATAGGACAACTTGAGCTTGGATTCCCCAAATACAAGAAAGATAGAGATTGAAAATAAATAAGGTTCCAAGAAAAATATATGTTGATATTTGAAAATGCCCTTTTCTTGATAAAAAATATAAGAAAAAAAGAAATATTGCGATTGCGATCGATCTCCATACTAAAACATTATTTGATCCATAATTTATTCTGACCGCTGCTATTATGCATCCAGTGATAACTAAAACAGTAAGACTCAAAATCAGAATATTGAAAATATATTCTCTTCTGTTTTTATCACTGTCTTTTGATATTGGGCGTGTTATTTTTTCAAGAAATTTAGTAATCATTTTTTTGATAAAAAAGGATGCCCAAAAGGCATCCTTTGTTTTATTCAACCCATGGCAATCCTACAACTGTTGACATCATAACCGTAGCCAAAGCTAGACTGTTTCTAGCGCTTTTTTTAACCAAAAACTGTTTAATTAAATTTTGCATTTTATTTTTTTAATTATTATAAATTTAGGCTCTCCGACTTTTGGGATTTCCTGAATCTCGCGCTGATAGCCTTTGAGTTGCTTTATTCAATTTTATATCCTCGGCCAGAAACCGTTGTTATTATGTTTTTGCCTAATTTTTTTCTAATGTTTGAGATATGCGTTTCAATTGCATTTGAAAAAATATCAGCATTGGAATCCCATGACCCTTCCAATATTTCTGCTCTAGAAATAACTTTCCCTTTATTGATAGCTAAAATTTCTAATAATAAAAATTCCTTCGTAGTTAGAATGATTTCTTTTTCATTAATAGTTACTTTCTTTCTATTTCTATCTATTGTTATGTTTTCTATTTTGATTGTATTTTCTGTTATTTGAGGCGGGCGGCGAGATAAGGCATTTATTCGTGCTATTAATTCTTTGAGCGAAAATGGTTTTGTGAGATAATCATCGGCTCCTAGGTTTAATAATTTTATTTTGTTTTCCGTATCTAATTCGCTAGTTAATATTAGTATCGGTGTATTTTTTTTAGATCTAATATTTTTACAAACTTCTTCTCCATTTTTTTCGGGGAGATTGAGATCGCTAACTATGATGTCGTAGTTGTTATTGAGTGCCATTTGCAATCCTTCTTCTCCATTTTTTGAGCTTTCAACCAAAAAGCCCTCTTCTTTGAGGCTTGGAATTAGGAAGTTGATTAGGTTTTCATCATCTTCAATTAGTAGGATTTTCATAAGGTTCTATATGATTTATTATACAACAAAATAGTATTTTATATCAAGAAAAAAAGAGCTAGAATATTTTTTTGAAATAAAAAAAAGAGCCTTTCGGCTCTTTGCTTTATCTATTGAATTGCATAGGTGATAGTTACAGTGGAAATAATTTTATTTTGTCCTGTTTGGACTTCTGGTGAAGCAACTGCAGAAGGAGAACCTATTGCCTTCATATTGATTCCTGCATTATATGAATCATAGCTATTAACAGTTGGAGCATATGAATCTTCAGAGTAATTAACTATTTTTATCATTTTAACTCCTAATTGTTGTTCTAACGTTTTAGCTTTAGCCTTAGCATTTTCAATGGCGATCTTTTTGGCATTTTCTTTTATGGTTTCGTTGTCGTCAGTAATAAATGTTAAATTTCCAATATTGTTTGCTCCTTTTTCAGTGGCGCCTGATATTATTTCTCCCACCTTTGAAGTGTCTCTAATTTTTACTGATAATCCTTGATTGGCTTCATATCCAGTTACGGTTCTTTTTCCTGTTTCGTTTTCGTAACTGTAAATAGGATTTAGATTAAAGGTGGTTGTCTTGATATCTTTCTCTTCAATTTTTTTATCTTTTAAAAAGCTAATGATGCTATTAATTTTTTTGTTATTTTCATCGGTAGCATTTTTAACATCCTTATTTTCTGTTTTGACAGAAATATTTATGACTCCAACATCTGGAATGACATAAACTTCTCCAGTTCCTGTTACTGTTACTAAATTATTTTCACTGGGTTGTGATTTTTCGTTTATTAATACTGCAACAAATACTGTTAGTACTATTATTAAAGTACATGATGCTACTTGAAAAAATTTGTTTTCTAAAATGTTCATATTATTTTTTTATTTATTTATTATAATTATTGCTTATTATGGACACCAGACCCAATTAAGATATTTTTGTGATTGAAATAAAATGTCGTTTTGGTGTTTTCTTGGCTTACTTCTAAGCCTTTCATTCCATTTTGATCCATTATTTTGGCTGTGTTGTTGTTTTTTGATAATCGGTTGTACAGTGTTTGTTTTTGTTCGCCAAATGTTAATTCATAAGTTGTTGTTTTTGGTATTAAGATATATGCGCTGATAAAAACGAATATTGTAAGCGATAAGGATAATGAAGGAATGGCAAGGTTAAAATTCCAGCGGTTACTTTCTTTTGGAACAAAGTATTTGTTGTTTAGTAAAGCTGCCCTTAATTTATCTTTATGGTCTTTAGGCTCATATATTTCTTTATTTATTTTTTGGAATAGATCATCAATATTCATAGTATTTAGTTTTCCAAAAATTCTTTGTTATCGTTTTCTATTATTTCCTTTAGTTTTTCCTTGGCTCTTTTGCAATAAACCCTTATAGTTGATTCATTTTTGTTTAATACTTCGGATATTTCTTCGTAAGATAAGTCCTCAATATATTTGAGGCGGATTATACTTTGATATGCTGGATTTATTTTATTTAGGGCTACAGTTAAAACATTAAGGTATTCATTGTTTTCAATTGCAATTTTGATTGCTTTACTTGATTCGTTATTGTCGCTTAGATTAATCTGATTGTCTTCAATATTTAAAACGGTTTTATATTTTTTTTGCTTTCTAAAGAATTGGCTTATTTCGTTCGTTGCTATTCTGTATATCCATCCGTTAAAGCTAGAATCATTTCTCCATTCAAATTTATTCAACCCTTCTAGTACTTTTAAAAAGGTATTAGAAGTTATGTCTTTGGCATGATCCAAGTTTGTAGTACTTCGCAACGCATAGTTTAGTATTTTGGGGTAATAAAAATCAAACAATTCTCCAAAGGCTTGATTGTCTTTATTCTTTGATTTTTTAACTAGTTCTTTTACGTGTTCAATATTCATGCTCTCTATATAATTACAATGCATCTTGGAATACTTTTGTTACATTATTTTTATATTTTATGCTATTATTATAGATAATATAAAATATGAAAAAGAAGTCTAAACAAAAAATACTAAATAATCTTGGAATGCTCATTATTGCAACTATAGCACTATTTGCTATTGGTTTTTATTGGTATTATACACAAATTGAAAAGATTGATTATTCTGTTGTTTCTTCACCAATTTCAAAGGTTAGCTCGTTAGATGGAAAATATTTAATCGGAGGAGACTATTTTGTTTTGAGTAACGGGAAAGCGGAGAAAATTGGAGCGGATAATAAGAAAATTATTGTTGGTGTTGTTGGTAATCTTGTCCGTGGGGATTTAAACGCGGATTCAATAATTGATAATGCATTTATTATAGCTTACAACTATAACGATATTGTTTCTTATTATGTTGTTTCCGCAATTAGGAGTGGAGATTTATATGTTCCTTCTAATGCTGTATTTTTGGGCAATAATATTTTTCATGAAAGTATGTCAATTGAAGGGGGTAATATTATAGAAAGATATTTTGAAAACGAGAGTGATTCAAAAAATGGAAAGAATGAAAAAATTGTTTATTTACAATTTTCAAATAATGAGCTTAGTCAAGTTATTAAATAATTAGTTAATTAAAATAAAATTATGTTTTTTGGTTTAGCTATTATTACAATTGGAGTCGTATTCTTATTAAATAGTTTGGGAATAATCCCTGGTGATGCTTGGAACATTATCTGGCCATGTTTATTAATAATAATTGGTCTTAGTATTTTTGCTAAAGATATTAAAAATGAGCAAAGATGGAAGAAATTTGGAGAAAAAACTGAGAGAATGTTTAGCGACAGGGAATAAAAAAGTATAAAAAAGAAAACCGAATAAAATTATTCGGTTTTTTTGTTTTATTTATTGTTTAGATAATTTGTTCCATTGTAATATTCATCAGATCTTTTGGCTATCTTCCGCATAGTTGCAACAGCTTCTATCGGGTAAAGTCCTGAAGCCGTTTCGTCGGAAAGCATTACTGCATCAGCTCCGCTGAATATAGCATTGGCAATGTCGGCAATTTCAGCTCTTGTCGGTCTTGGCTTGTCAATCATAGATGCCAACATTTCGGTAGCGACTATGGCTGGCTTTTTGTACCAATGAGCTCTTCTGATGAGCTCTTTTTGAATTATGGGAAGTTCTTCAATTGGCACTTCTATTCCGAGGTCCCCTCGGGCAACCATCAACCCATCTGAATATTTTGCAATATTGTCTATATCTGCAAGTGCAGTACCTCTTTCTATTTTTGCAATAATTTTGATGTCTTTGTTATTAATTATTCTTTTAAGCTTTTTGATATCGTTTCCAGTTTGGACAAACGAAAGGCAAATATAATCTGCTCCGTTTTCTGCTCCAAATTTGGCATCGGCTATATCTTTTGCAGTAATAACATCTCCTGAAAGATTTGTGGCAGGAATATTTATTCCTTTGCGTGACAATAAATGCCCTCCTCTAATTGCTCTGGCAATTATTTTTTTGCTTTTTATTTCTGATACTTCTAATTCAATCATTCCGTTAGCGAGATAGAAAGGCTGTCCAATTTTCATATCTTGATAGAGGTTGGCATGGTCAATTGGAATTTCATTCTTTTTGATATCTGCTTTCCCACAAACGAAAGAATATGTTTCTCCTTCTTTTATTAATATTTCATGAGGAAGAATGCCTACCCTGATACGAGGACCTTGAAGATCCATCATCATTTTGACATCAATACCGCTTTCTTCTTTGATTTTAGCGAGATATGATTTTATTCTATTCCATTGTTCGTAGGTTCCATGGGAAAAGTTTATTCTTACGATGTTCATGCCCGTTTCAACCATATCTTTCAATATTTTGTAATCGTCAGACGCAGGCCCAACGGTAGCTATAATTCTTGGATCCATATTTTGAAAAGTTATTATTATTACTTATAATTATACCATTTTTATTATTTTTAGGGGAGACTAATGCACATTTTTGTTTTTGTGGTATAATTTTGGAAAACAATAGAATTTGATAAAAATATGATATTTCAAAGCAAAAAGAAAATATTGAATACTTCGGAAACAATGGCGAGGAGCGGAGTTGGGAAGAGAAGGGAGAATAGAAAGTATTTATCCATTGATAAGCCAAATATTAAGCTTTCGGAAGAAGGTAAAAAGCTTTTTAAAATATTGAACAAAGGGGGCAATATTTTTTTGACGGGAAAGGCAGGAACAGGGAAAACAACTTTTTTAAAATATTTTAGAGCAACAACAGAAAAAAATGTTGTTGTTTTGGCTCCTACTGGAGCGGCGGCAGTAAATATACAAGGACAGACAATACATTCGTTTTTTAAATTTCGTCCTGGTGTTACTGAAAAGGATGTAAAAAGGGCTTATAAGGATAGGGAAATTTACGAGAAGATTGATGTACTTGTAATTGATGAAGTGTCTATGGTAAGAGCTGATCTTTTTGATTGTATTGAAAAATTTTTAAGAATAAATGGACCAGAGCCTGGAATTCCTTTTGGGGGTGTTCAGGTGGTAGTAGTTGGCGACTTGTATCAATTACCTCCAATTGTTCAAACGGGCGAAGATATGATTTTTAAAGTTGTATATCGCAGTCCATATTTTTTTGATTCAAATGGTTTTAAATTAGGCAAGTTTTCTATGATAGAGTTGCAGCAAGTTTATAGGCAATCCGACAAAGAGTTTATAGAATTATTGGACTTGATTAGGACTTATAGACTTGACGATCATCATCTTTTAAAAATAAACCAAAGAGTTTTGAGTTTTGATGGTGATAGTGATGATTTGGGAGTGGTGCTTGTTACTACTAACTATGCGGCTGATAAAATTAATTACAGTAAATTAACTGCTCTGCCTGGGAGCGAGAAAAAATATAATGGCTACATTGACGGAGAGTTTAAAGCTAACGATTTGCCTACTCTTCAGGAACTGTTTTTGAAAGAAGGGGCGCAAGTAATGTTGCTTAATAATGATCCAAAGGGTAGATGGATAAATGGAGATATCGTAAAAGTTATAAAAATGGAAGATGATTACATAAGGGTGATGTTTGACGATGGAACATTTGATGATATCGGAAAGTATAAGTGGGAAAAGGTAAGATTTGCATTGGAAGACGATGGAAAAATAAAGTCAGAAATAGTTGGAGGTTTTGTACAGTTTCCAATGAAGCTAGCATGGGCAATTACAATTCATAAGGGGCAGGGCAAGACGTACGAAAAAGTAGTAGTTGACTTTGGAGGGGGTACTTTTGCTCCTGGGCAGGCATATGTTGCTTTGAGTAGGTGTCGTTCTTTTGAAGGATTGTACCTAAAAAAACCATTAGAGTATTGTCATATATTGATTGATGAAAGGGTAGATGAGTTTATGATGGAATTTCCTAAAATGGAGTTGTAATTTTGTTGTGGATTTACCTTGACAAAATATTTAAATATGATATAGTGTTAAGTAATATTGAGATCTTAAAAAAAGCGAAGTCTCTGTATTTATATAATTAGAGTCTCCGCTTTTTTTTATTAAATTTATTATGCAAACTAGAATAAAACAAGTTAAGAAGAGTTTTAAGTCTGGACATAGCCAATCTGGTTATAATCAAGATTTTAAAAAGAAAAACAATACTAAAAGCAATTTTGGAAGAGGAACTATAAAATCCCCTGAAGATAAGCCAAGGTTTGGCAATAGCGAAGGAAGGCCATCATATAATAAGCCAAGATTTAATGGCAATAATGGCAACCGAGGAGGAAGGTTTGTTTCTAAGAAAAGCAACAAATTTTCTGGAAGCAGGATAGATGTATCAAGATTTATCCAAAAGAGCAGTATTGAAGATGATAAAGAAGAAGTTTATGTTCCAACAAATAAGTTTGTTGATTTTAAGGTTGATCAAAGATTAAAAGATAACATTGTTAAGAAAGGTTATCTTGATCCTACTCCTATTCAAGACCAGACAATCCCTTTGATTTTGGAGGGTAAAGATGTTGTTGGTATAGCTAACACTGGAACTGGTAAGACTGCAGCGTTTTTGATTCCTGCAATTAATGATGTTCTTTTGAATAGAACAAGTAAGACAATAGTTATCGTTCCTACTCGTGAGCTTGCTCAACAAATAGAAAAGGAATTTAGAGAGTTTACTTTTGGACTTAAAATATTTTCGGTTCTTTGTATTGGAGGAACAAGTGTTCGTAATCAGTTTTTTGATTTAAAGAGAAGTCATAATTTTATTATTGGAACTCCTGGAAGAATAAAAGATATGGTTCAGAGAAAAGCGATTGATATGTCGCAGTTTAAGATGATTGTTTTGGATGAGGCAGACAGAATGCTTGATATGGGATTTATTGATGATATAAAATTCCTTATTTCTCAAATGCCAAAGGATAAAAAAGCTTTGTGTTTCTCGGCAACTTTTCCAAATGAAATAGAAGCGTTGGTAAAGAACTTTTTGAAAGATCCGATAAGGATATCGGTTAGAAAAAGAGAATCATCAAATAATGTTGATCAAGATGTTGTTCGTGTTGCTGACAAGAATAAAAAATTTGAAACTCTTTGTACTTTACTTTCTAAATCTGAATTCAGTAAGGTTCTTATTTTTGGAAAGACGAAACATGGAGTTGAAAAGCTTTCTATCGCTTTGAATGATAAAGGATTTAAGGCAGAATCAATTCATGGAGATAAAAGCCAAGTAAAGAGACAAAAAGCATTAAGATTTTTTAGAGCAAATCAAGTAAAGATTTTAGTTGCGACCGATGTTGCCGCAAGAGGGCTTGATATTGATGATATCAGCCATGTTATTAATTACGATCTTCCCGCAACTTACGAGGATTATGTTCATCGTATAGGACGAACTGGAAGAGGAAACAAAAAGGGAAGTTCTATAACATTCATATAAGATTACATTCCGACCTTAGGGTCGGTTTTTTGTTTGAAACTTTCTTGACAGTTGCACTGCGTGGGAGTAAAATTACTGTAGACACAGTGAATAGTTTCATTGTGTAAAACTAAATAGGTGGAAGTGCATATGCATTTCTACCAAAATAGTACTTTTAAACTATCAATATTTTTGTTCTTTTTATATAATTGGGTACTTATTCATATGAATTCGTACCCTTTTCCTTTTTTTATGGCCCATTGGGCTTTTTATTTTTGTTTTACCTTATTTAGGTTATTTGTTAGAATATGTTTTATAAGCAATTAAATTTATTAATATGCAACATGTATGGTCTGTGTTATGTCAAAAATCATCAATTGATTTTGAAACAAATCTTGTCAGCTTGTTTGAATGTATAGAAGAAGTTAATTTGGTCTTTAATGGAACACGCAGTGCCAATGATGAAAAAGTTATGGTTCCAACTGAGTGGCAGCTGGTTAACTATTGGACTATTGATGAAAATGAAAAAGAAGATTTTCTTGATTTGAAAGTTGAGTTTTTTGATCCAAATGAGATTTGCTTGAATAGCTATGAGAATAGAATAAATATTAATAAGAAATTGAAAAGATTTAGAGGAAGGATGACAATCAATGGTTTTCAGGTTACAAAAAGCGGAAGATATTATTGCAAGATTTCTCAAAAAATTAATAACGAATATTTATTATTGTCGGAATTGCCAATAGATATTAATATAAGTTTTAATATTCCAAGTCAATCAATTAATTAAAACATATATACATAATACAAAAATGGCAGATTCTAGAGTAAACAAGCTATCTATTTATTTAATCAAAAGGCACGTTCTTATTGGGGATGTTTTAAAAAAGAAAATCCAAGCATATAAAAAAGATATACCAACTTGTGGTATTCTTTTTATTGCTGAATCAAAAATAAATCCTCCTTCATGGATAAGGAGTTTTTTCCCTGATGCTGAAATTGATTATGAAAAGTTTAAAATATTAAATTCATATCCGAGTGCTGTTTTTTTGGTGAAAGTTGATACTGAAGACGGAGAAAGAATTTTTGCAATAACGTTTGGGGGCGGATGGCAGATGATAGAGAAGGATACAATTGAAGAGAATTTTGGTTTTAGAACAACACTTAATTTGGTAAATCCAAAAGCTTTGAAGAGTATTAATAAGAAGAATATGGCTTTGGTGCAAAAAAATAGTAGAGAAAATATTGGAAAAGAAGGTGTTTTTTCTGATTTTGGAATTGATGTTGATCAGGACTTAGTTCAGTCTTTGGTTGGAAGAGTGAAAGATAGAATGTTTGGAAATATGGCAACTGGTAGAGATTCTTTGCATCTGACGACAGATGTGAATATGAATAATGCAAAGGAAAGACTAATTGACTACTACAAAGCTTACAAAAGCGAGGAATATAAAAATAATTTTTCTTGGATTGACAAGATCAAAGAAATCAATAATAAGTCCTTGGTTTTGAGGTTGAATGAAAAATTAGTTACTGGAATAAAAGAGGATAACATAGTTGAGAAGATATGGCTTTCAATTCCAGAAGTGGTTGACTGGAGTGATGTTGCCGGTTTTAAATACGGAAGTAAGAGGGAGACACTTTATCCAGATTTGTATTTGGAAGATTTTAAGGGGGTATTTGCAGAAGAAAATATTGATTTAGATTTTTTGAAAAGAGCAAATGCTTATTGTGTCTCTAGTTCTAAGGAAACTAATCTTTGTTCTTGGAAGGTTTATAAATGTATATATGCTGAGATTGAGGATGATTCTAATAAATATATTCTAAATGGAGGAAAATGGTATTTGATTGATAGAGATTTTTTTGAGGCTGTTTCTGAAAATTATTCTAATTTTCCTGTTTCTGAATTAGTTTTGCCCGATTGTCCTCGTGAGTATAATGAATTGCAATATAATAAATGGGTTAGCGAGCAGAATACTGAATTTGTCTGTTTGGATAATTCCCCAGTGATTTATGATGTGCATAGTTCTATAGAGTTTTGTGATCTTTATTCTAAGAACAAAAAGATTGTTCATATAAAAAGATATGGAAGTACGGCTGTTTTGAATAATCTCTTTGGACAAGGAGTGACTTCTGGGAGATTATTTTTATCAGATCAGAATTTTAGAAACAGAATTGATGCTAAGCTTCCAGCGTCTCATAGAATAGAGTCTACTCCTCTAAAGAAAATAAAATCTTCTGACTATGAAATAGTTTTTGGAATTATAAGTTCTTCAAATAAAGACTTACTTGAAATTCCTTTTTTTAGCAGGGTTGCATTGAGAAGTGCGAGGAAGATGTTGGAGGCATTTGGATATAATGTTTCGTTTAAAAAGATAACATCAAAAGAAAGAGGATAAGTATTAACAAATTTTGTTTTTTATTTTTCATATTATGGTATAATTATTAAAAATAATAATTAATTCCAAATAATTATATGACTATTGGTTTTGAGTTTTTATTCACAGTTTTAGCTAATCTGGTTATTGAACTTCCTCTGCTTTTCATAATAAGCAAGTTTATTATGAAATGGGGCTACGAGACAGATCATGTTATTTTTTCGGGAACAATCGGAGCCATGATGCGACTTTCTTATATTTGGTTTGTTTTACCGCTTTTTATTGCCAGCGGCACTCCATATTATATTTATATACTTCAGGCATTAGGAATACTAATTGAATCTCTGGTTTTGTATAATGCTCTTAGAGTTGATTATAATAAGGCTTTGATAATATCTGTTGTTATAAATGTCGCCTCATTTTTAGCAGCTCCGAAAGTAATGTCTTTCATAGTTAGCGGAAAGTTTTAGGCTTTGTTTACTCTAAAAATCTCCTACATTTAATGTAGGAGATTTTTAATACTTGAAAATCTTTGTATTAAAGGTAAAAATTTTATATAATATAAATAAAGAATATTAAAGAATTTGAATCAAAATATGGATGAACAGCCCAAATTAGAAAATACTGATAATCTTAACCCTGAGGAGCAGCTAGATGGTAATCTTGAAAATACTCCTAATTCTAAAACGCCAATTATTGATAGTAACTCCTTAAAGGATTATCTTGGTATTCAAGAGAAAGCCAAGTCTTCTGATCCAAGAGAAAGACTTTCTTTTTATTTCTCTCAATTAAAAGAAAATTTGAGCCAGAATTTGTTTTGGCAAGAAATGATTTATTTTTGGACACCTAAAAAAATTGGAATTGCTTTAAGTGCTATTTTGGGTGTGTTTTTTTTGTTTTATTTGTTTTCTTATATTGATATTAAAAAAAATAATGCTAGTGCGCAATATAGATTGGTAAACGAAAAAATATCTCAATCGGCTATTATTAAAATTTCTGTACCGACAGAGCTTGCGATTAGTGATGTTAAAAATAAAATAAGCTTTAATCCTCAAATAAGCGGCGATTGGGTTGAAGGGCAATCCAGTGTTTTTTCTTTTGCTTTTGCTGCTGATAGTTCTACTACTCAGGTTCTTTATTTTAAACCTAAAAGCCAGCTGGCACTTAACAAATACTATGAAGCTTCATTAAATTTGGGCAATGATAAAGAAATAAAGGCTGATTTTTTGGCAGTTGAAGATCCAAAGGTGTTGGCTGTTTTTCCTGATGATAAGTTGGAAGCTTCCGAGGATTCAAAAATAACAATTGTTTTTAATAGGCCAATGGTTGCACCTTCTGAGATTGGTCAAATTAAAAACAATCTTCCAATTGAAATCTCTCCAAAAACTGAAGGAAACTTTAAATGGATAAGCAATACGACTCTTCAATTGGAGCCTTCAAACTATCTTATTCCTTCTGCTAATTATGAAGTGAAGATTAAGAAAGGCTTTGTTTCTCTTGACGGACTTGGTGTTACTGAACGGAATTTTAAATTTGAAACACGAAATGTAAGATATTTAAATGATTCTGCAGAAGAAGAAAAAAAGGTAATTTATAATGAGCCAATTAGAATCTATTATAATCAGCCAGTTAATCTGGAGAAAACAATAAAGGAGATCAGGCTTTACGATTCTAATAATAAAAATATTTCTTTTTATGCTCAATACGCAAAAAAGAAAATTGATGCATCTAATGCTGACGTGTCTGGGGTTGTTAATTCTAATGTGGAGTTTCCTGTTAATTCGTCAACTGAAACTAATAATGATTACGGATTAAAAGCATTGGGTAATTTTATTTCTTCTACTATCGGATCGCTTAGTCCAGTAGAGCTACCGCAGGTTATAGCACCTATTTCTCTTGGTGAGGTTGTAAATGTGCAAAATGAGGAGACAGATAGGTCTGTTATTGAAATTTACAACAAGCCCAATTCGTTTGATAGGTCTTATTTATGGGACTTGGATTCTAATTATACTTTGATCATTGATAAGGCATATCCATTGCAAGGAAATATAGGTTTTGACAGTAAGAAAAAAATAAAAATTCAATCTGGAAGTGTTGTTGATAATTGGAAAAGCATATCTAATAAAACCAGCGAGTCTGATATAGGATTTTTTGATCCAGCAGGAAAATTATCTATAAAATTTTATGAAGATGTAGATATTTCAAAAAGCTCAATAAGTTCATCTACTGCAATTAGTAAGATTGAATATGGTCAGAAGTGCAGTGATGACGATATAAGTATTTATGATGTAAATTGTCAAAAAGTTTTTGATAAAAAGGTTGTTTTAGTCTCTTTTTATTCTGCAAAAATTTCTCCTAGTGAAAAAATAAATGTGACATTGAAATCAATTTATAATACTAGCGGTCAAAAAATAAATACAAATGAGATAAATCAAGCATTGAATACTTATGGAGCTTTGGATGTTAAAATTGGTAAAATTATCCATGGTAGCAATTTATCGTCATTGGTATTATGTTCAAGCAGTCCTTTGATCATTCCCGAAAAACAAAATTTTAAAAATTCAATTAAGGCAAATTTTGACTATGAGATATTTACTTGGGATGCATCTTGGCGTCAGAAGTCGGGGGGTGAAGATGGTTATTGTCCAACAAATTATTTTGTTACAAATATTGGCGTTGGTTTTATGCCTGAAAAAAATTATCAATTGGAATTAAATTTGGAGGATGTTTTTGGGCAAAATATTACAAAGACAGAGTCTTTTACTACTTCAAAAATGGATAGCAGTTATGTTTCTATTTCTCCAATGCAACAGTTGTATGCAATAACTTCTCCTGAAAAAACTGCAATTTCTTTTTCGGCTCAAAACATTAATTATGTTGATATTGAAATATGTAAAAAAACTGATGCTTATAGCTTTTATAGTGATTACAATACTAGAAATAAAAACAATGAAACTACTTATGGTGAGAATAACAGCATCAATTGTAGTGAAGTAAAAAAGGACAAGATATCTTTACCAGAAAAATATTGGATAAATAATTATTTTGATATTGATATTAGTAAATACTTCAGTCAAAGTCTTGGAAATTATGTAATAAAAATATCTCATAGTAAGTATAATCAAGGAAAGGCAATATTTTCATTTTTGAATGTTACTAATTTGGCAGTGGCTGAAAAAAGAATGGATTTGAAAGCTGATAGTTCTCAAGAAAATCAAGAATTTTTTAAGGATTTAAAAAATATTTATTGGATTACTCAAATCAAAACTCAAGAACCAATTGAAGGGGCGAAAGTAAGGCTTTATAGTAATGGGAAAATAGTAGAAGGGATATCAAATAACCAAGGATTAGCCTTGATAAGTCCTGTGAATAATCTTGAGGCGGTGGTGGTGGAGTATGGTAATGATAGTACTGTGGTTGGAATTGGTAATGATTCACTGAACTATGCGAGTAGTGCTTATTCAGTGAAGAGGTCTTATATTTATACTGATAAGTCAAATTATCAACCTGGAGAGACGGTAAATATTAAAGGATTGCTTAGGATTGGATATGATGGGAATTATCAAATATTGGATAAGTCTGCGAATGTTTATATAACTAATCCAAAGGGCGATAAAATTTCTGAACAAAAAATTAATCTTAATGATTATGGATCTTTTATTACTTCTATTGTGCTTGACGATAGCTCCGCGCTTGGTTCTTATTCGGTTTGTGTTACTGATTATAACTGCGGGTATTTTAGTGTGCTTGAAAGTACTCAAAGCACTTTTAATGCCGAAGTATCAACAGATAAGAGTGAGTATATTTCTAAAGATACTATTTCGTTAAATGTTGATGCTAATTATCATTTTGGTGTTCCAATTGAAAACGGAACAGTAGAATATTCTGTTTCTGCTAAAAACTATTATTTTGATAGATATCAGGCTGGAACTTATAATTTTAATTTGATTGATGACGATTATACGGATAAATTTCTTTTTAAGAATAATATTTCACTTGATTCTAACGGAAAAGCTAATATTAAAAAACAAATTGACTTGGATGAACTTTTTGGAGATGAAAAACAGAGCAAGATAATAACTTTTAATATCGTTATTAAGGATTCTTTCGGGCAAAGTACTACAATTAAAAAGTCTGTTATCTTTCACTCGGGAGAGTCTTATTTGGGAGCATCATTGAATTCTTATTTTGTTCCTAAGGGCGAGAATATTGGTGTAAAGGTGATGACGACTGATATTAATGGAAGCATTAAATCATTGAAGAATATTTTAATATCTTTTTATAAGATAGATTGGGTTCGTTCGGGAAATAATTGGGAGAAAAAAAGCACCTTTGTTAAAAAGACAACTGTTACTACTGACACAAAAGGAGAATATTATTCTAAGTCTCAAAAAGTTGATAGCGAAGGCGAATATGAGATTAGAATATCGGCAACTGATAGCAAGGGGAATGCAATCTATACAAAATTATCATTGTATATATATGGAGACGAAGGACAAGTCGGGGCTCAAGTGAAGGATGATGGTACTTTAACTCTAAAAACTAATAAAGATAGACTTAGGGCTGGCGATATGGGCGAGGTAATAGTAGAAGCTCCATATTCAAAAGCAAAAGCATTGATTACTATTGAAAGAGGAAAAATTTTTGATTATAAAGTGGTTGATATTGTAGGAGGATTTTATAGTTATAAGTTTAAAGCTGAGAGCAGTTACGCTCCCAATGTTTATGTTTCTGTGCTGATGCAATCTTCTGTTCCTGCGGTTAAATTTGCAATGAAGAGCTTTAATATTGATAGTGATGAAAATAAATTAATCGTTAAATTAACTACCGATAAAAAAATTTATGGCCCTGGAGAAACAGTAAAACTAAGAGTATTTACCGCTGGGAGTGAGGCAACAGGCGTACCGGCAGAAGTTTCTTTGTCAGTTGTCGGTTCTGGTGTGGCCAGCTTGAATGGTTCCAAGAGAGATCCATATATATTTTTTTACAATGGATTTCCTTTGACCATTTCAGCCTCTTCAAATATTAAAAACATAATGAGTAAGGAAGATGATGGTAATAGTAAGATTCAAGAAGAGAGCAGTAATAAAAATGTTCCTTTTATAGATAGTGGTTTTGATGAAGGTGCTTATTGGAAAGGTGATATTTTAACTGGAAATGATGGCTACTCTGATATCTCTTTTAAGCTGCCCGATTCTTTGGCTTATTTTCAGGCAGAGGCAATTGGGATTACTGCTGGATCTAAAATCGGTGTCGGATATCTTAATTTTAATACGGGGAAGGAATTATCAATATTGCCTCTTAAACCTAAATTTATTGTTCCGGGTGATTCTTTTTATGTCGGGGTTAAGATATCAAACCAGTCGCAAGAAAAAAAGAGCGTAAGAGCAGTTTTTTCTAGTGATACGTTAAGTTTTTCTGGAAAGGAAAAAGAAGTTGTTTTGAATATTGAGAAGGGAGATTCTCAATCGGTTTATTTCAACGTTATTGCTCCCAAAAATTTCTCTAATGATTTTCATAATTTTAAGATAAGCATTACTGGAGACAATATTAATGAAGTTGTTGATCAAAAAATAATTGTACGACCAAACACTACTTATAGTTTAGCTATAAATTCTAATTATTCAGTGGAAAATAAAATAAATGAGGTTGTTTATGTCCCCAGTGGCATTGCAAGCGATATGGGAGATTTTTCTGTGCGTGGTGGTACAAATATGTCGGTATTTTTATCGGATGGGTTGAATTATCTAACTAGATATCCATACGAGGGAACGGAACAGCTTTCAAGTCTTTTGAAAGGGGTTGCTATGGTAAAAAATAGTTTAGCGATTTCTGATCCATATAACAAATTTAACTTGAGTAAGATTAGGCCCAATGGAGAAGAATATGATTTTGATTCATTGATTGAAACTAGCTTGGTTAAGATTTTTAGAAATCAAAATGAGGACGGGGGTTTTAGTTTATTTGGTAATGCTAATTCAGATTTTTATGTTACTTTAAGAGCTTTGGATATGCTTAGCGAAATAGAAAAATCTGGAAAAATCAAAAGTGATGATGCTAGATATACTAAAGCGATTGACTATGCGTATGCCGTTTTTGAAGGTGAGGATTTGGAAAAAAAGGTATCGGCTGGATTTGTTTTATCTTCTATTAGTAAATATAAGAATGATAAAAAAATAAAATCATCTCTTGAGGCTATTATTAATAGTAGTGATTCTTTGAACAAGCTTAGCAATCAATCTTTAGCAGAATTAAGCATTCTTGTTAATGATGGTGGATATGGCTGGGGGATGGATGGAAAGCTAAATAGCCTTCTTGATAGTAGGATTGAAAGTGACGCTAGAGGTGTATTCGTTTCGCCGACTAGTAACAGAGTTTGGGAAAATTATGAGAATTCTATCACTGATACGGCATTGTATTTAAGGTCTATTGCAGTAGGAAAGAGGGATAAAAATAATGAGGAAATAATTAGATGGCTTTTAAATTCTAGGTCAAAAGATGGGGCATGGGGTTCAACTCAAAATACAATAAATGTTATTGAAGCTATCGTTGAATATGTAAACTGGAAGAAAGAATCAAATGCCGAATACTCTTTGGTTGTAAATGTGAATGGAAGTAAATTTGATAGTTATGAATTCAACTCTTCTAAAATTTTTGATCAGGTGAATAAAAAAATAAGTATCAATGATTTAAAAAGTGGAATTAATCTCATTGAGTTTGATAAATCTAATCATAGGAGCTTGTTCAAAGATCCGTTTTATCACAATACTTCTTTGAAATATTACTCTTCTTCACCTTCTGAGATGGTGGATAATGGATTTACGATTAAAAGATCATTTTATTCTTTGAGTGATAATAAAAATTTAGAGCCATTAGCATCGGCACAAACTGGAGATGTTTTAAGGGCACATTTGGAAATAGTAGTTCCTGAAGGGAAAAATTCTATTACTTTGGAAGACTTTATTCCTGCTGGGTTAGAAATTTTGGACATGGATTTGATTACCGATCAAAAATCGTTAAGGTCTATTGAAAAAGAGGTAAAGAATAATTATTTATATCCAGATTATAAGGAAATCAAAAATGATAGAGCAATGATTTATAAAAATAATATTGAGCCTGGGGTTTATGAGTTTGATTATTATACCAGAGCTCTTATCCGTGGAGTCTATCTCCAGTTACCAAGTATTGTTTATGAATCAAATGATTCAAGTATTTTTGGGCAGACATCATCATCATATTTTGAGGTTAAATAGAAAAAGAGGAGGGGTCCTCTTTTTTGTTTTTCCTATATTTTTATTTTAAATTATGTTAGAATTTATTAGTATGAAGAATGAAGAACTAAAATTTTTATATGTAATTGGTGCTATCGTAGTTGTTACTGGATTAGTACTAATATTTTTAATTTTGCAAAAGAAGGATAGTGAAATTGATGCGCAAAAAAATAATAATCTTTTATTGCAGCAACAGATTAATGATATTGAAAAAAACAAAAGGACTGAGCCGATTTTCAAGCAGGTTGAAAATGTTGAGCCAAAAGAGTATGTAGTTGAGAATTTACCAGCGAATAAAGAGTATATTGGAAGATGGAAAAGAACATCAATGACAATAAATGGAGTCCAAGAAAATTTTGCTTCTGCAACATTGGAAATTTCTGATGGCTCTTTTATCAAGACTACTGATTGTGTTATTTCGGGGTCTTTATCTGTATCTGAAAACAAAATGATAATGAGTGTAAAAGATGATGGATGCAAAGAGGGGAAAAATAATTTTGTAAGTAATTATAGCCTTTCTTCGGATAATAAAAAATTAACCCTTTCAATTAACGATCCTCAATTTAAAATGACAGAGGAATATGAAAGAATTAATAATTAATAATAAATTTAATTAATATGAAAAAATACATTTTATTTTTAGCCTTACCTTTGCTTTTGTTTTCAAGTCTTGCATTTGCAACCACTGAAACTGGTTCTACTAGTCCTACCAGTTCTGCTAGTTTGGTGTATCTTGATAGTATAAAAGTTGGTGCAATTTTGAACAATGCTGGAAATGTTGAGGTTGCTTGGTCTTCATATAATCAAGGGGGAAGCTTTACTTATTATAAGGTAGTTCGTTCACAGACTAATAATAATCCTGTCTATCCTGATGATGGATATATATATTATTCTACTGATGTTAACAAGCTTTCATATATTGATGAGAGCGTTCCTCAGGGCGTTAACTATTACAGAGTTTGTCAGGTTGATGGATCAAAAAGATATTGTTCTAAAAGTGTTGTTAGGATTGTGAAGGGTTCCGATAATGTAATTAAAGAAGGAGTTGTTTGCACTATGGAATATGCTCCTGTTTGTGGAAAAGATGGAAAAACATATAGTAATAAATGTATGGCGGGTGCAGCTAAAACAGAGGTATCTTATGGTGGAGAATGCACTCAAACTTCATCGGATAATTATTGCGAAGATGAAAGTACATGTAATGTAAAAGTTGGAGATTCTTTTATTATAAAATTAAATGAGAATCCTAGTACTGGATATACATGGACATACGATTATGATAAGTCTGTGTTGAAATTTGAAATAAAGGAATCAAAAAGTACATGCGTTGGAACTGTAGCGGGATGTTCTAACAATGCTTTTTATAAATTTACAGCACTTGCTACTGGAAGTACAAAAATAAAATTTATTTATTCGCGACCATGGGAAAGCGTAACTCCTGCAGAGCAAAAAACTTATAATATAGTGATTAGTTCAAAAGAATCTGCAGCCTGCAATGATGTACTCAGTTATGTCTGTGGAAAAGATGGAAAAACATATAAAAATGAATGTCTTGCGAAAAATGCCAATACAGAAGTTAGCTATAAAGGCGAATGTAAAAGCCAAGGGTATTCAAATGATTCTCTTCAGGGGATGAGTAGAGATGAACTATTGAAGATGCTAATTATGCTCCTTCAGGCATTAATCGCAAAAGGACAGAAAATATAGTTATTTTTGAAAAAAGCACCGAACTGGTGCTTTTTTGTTTTATTATTGCAGTTTATTGATAGAAATGCTAAAAAAATGCTAGAATGTAGTAAAATAAAACAATAATATATTATATGAAATTAAAAATTAAAAAAATAAATTTTAAATCAAAATGGTTTTGGATTATAACCGTTGTGATTGTAGTCTTGATTATAATTTTTATTCCTAAGGGAAGTACTGCTCCAAGTTATGAAACAACGAAAGTTGAAAAAGGAAGCATATTGCAAACAGTTGATGCAACTGGAAAAATTGAGTCTGCTGATAAGATATCGCTTAATTTTCAGATGAGTGGAAATATAAGCAAGATTAGTATTAAGGAGGGAGACAATGTAAAGGCGGGTCAATTGCTAGCTAATTTGGCGTCGCCAGAGTTAGATACTGCTGTTGCTCAAGCTCAAGCTTCTTTGGATCAAAAGTTAGCTGGTTCTACTAATGAACAAATTGATATTGCCCAAAAGCAACTTGACTCGGCCAAAGTTGCTTACGAAAAAGCCCAATCGTCTTTGAACGATATAGTAAATCTTGGTGAGAATAGTTTGAATTCTAAGTATAATTATGCACTCGTTTCTTTAAATGATACCTATTTAAAAATTTATAATACCGATTCATCAATTACTTCTATTCGTGATAGTTATTTTAACGGGTCTGATCAAGAAGGTCTTGCTGTTCAAAATGCGGTAACCTATAAAATAGGAGCAGGTATGAAAGATGCAAAAAGTGCCATCAATTCAGCCAAGGGCAATGATAGGCAAAGTATTGATACTTCAATAAGTAATGTTATAGCTTCCTTGAATAAAGTCTATGATGGGTTAAATGAAATAAGGGATATTTGTGATAATGGTAGTTATATGTCAAATGTTCCCGATACTGTAAGAGCTTCTATTGATTCTCAAAAATCAATTATTAGTACGGCAAAAACATCTATGGTTAATTTGCAGAATGAAATTAGTTCCCTTAAGGTGCAAAACGAAAAAGATAAGAATACTGCTAATGCGGCGATAGATTCTGCAAAAGCTAATGTTGATATCCAAGAAGCTAATTTAAAATCCATTAAGGCTGGACCAAGAGATGTTGATGTTGCGTATTATCAGGCTACATTAAATCAAGCTAAGGCCAATAGGACAAAAGCTTTTTTGTATGCCCCTATTGCAGGAATTGTTTCTAAGGTTAATAAGAGTGCGGGAGAATTAGTGAACATGGGAGATGTTGCTGTTGAGATAATGTCGCCTCACTATGAAATAAAAATTGATATTCCAGAAACAGACGTTGTTAAAGTAAAAATATCTGATGAGGTTCAAATAACCTTTGATGCTCTTGGTAGCGACGTTAAGTTTAAGGGGAAGGTTATGACAATAGAGCCAGCCTCAACTGAAATACAGGACGTTGTTTATTATAAGGTAAGAATTAGTTTAGATGATAATGATAATAGGGTGAAGGCGGGAATGACTGCTAATGTTTTGATTAATACTGACAAAAAGGACGATGTTCTTTATATTCCTTATAGGGCAGTTTTGAGTGACGTTAAGGCGGGAAGAAAATACGTAAAGGTTTTGAAAGATGGACAGGTGTCGGAAAAGGATATAGTTCTTGGAATAAAGGCTGATGGAGGTCTTGTTGAAATCTTGTCAGGAGTGGAACAGGGAGAAGAGATTGTTTTAAAAACTAATAAATAGCATTTATGTTGATTTCGGTTAAAAACTTAAAAAAAGAGTTTAAAGAGGGCGATTTGACTACCGAAGTTTTAAAGGGGATTAGTTTTGATATTAAGAAAGGAGAGTTTGTTTCTATTATGGGGCCTAGCGGTTCTGGAAAATCAACACTAATGCACATTCTTGGATTTCTTGATAAGCTAAGTTTTGGAAAATATTTTTTTGAAGATAATGACGTTAGTAATCTTTCTGATTTTGAATTAGCAAAAATGCGAAATCAGAAGGTTGGTTTTGTTTTTCAATCTTTTAATCTTTTGAACAGAATGACTGTTTTGGAAAATGTCACACTTCCTTTGATTTACTCTAAAGGTTTTAAAGGAGAACGTGAGGAAAGGGCAAAAGAGATATTGGACCAAATGAATCTTTCTCATAGGCTGAATTATCTTCCTAATAGCATTTCTGGTGGAGAAAAACAAAGGGTGGCAATTGCTCGTGCCCTTGTGAATAAACCAGAGGTTATTTTTGCTGATGAGCCAACTGGAAATTTGGATTCAAAATCTGGATTTCAGGTTATGAAAATATTGCAGGAATTGAATGATAGAGGAAATACCATTATTTTGGTTACTCATGAAAGAATTACTGCTGAGTATGCTAGTAGGATTATTACCATTAAGGATGGTCTTTTGCTTGATGATTCTCCGGTAATAAAAAGACAAATTGCTGCAGAAAATCAAGAATTAATTAAATAAACATGGACTTTCATGATTCTATAATTGCTGCTGTTCAAATGATTGTGAGAAATAAGACACAATCGTTTTTGACTATGCTCGGAATTGTTATCGGTATTATGGCGGTAATTATAGTGATGTCTCTTGGAGCGAGTGCTCAGGAATTTATTTTGGGTCAAATTAAAAATTATGGTTCTAATATGGTGGCTATTGTTCCTGGTGTTCCCGATAGCTCGGGTGCTCCTGCAGCTGCGTTTGGCATAGTGACTACTAGTTTGAAGAATAGAGATGCTGAGAGTGTGATTAACTCTAATAATCCGAGTATAGAAGGAGTTTCTATGTATGTTAGGGGAAGTGATTTGGTCAACTGGCAAGATAATACCATGAGTGTTACTTTTTATGGTACAACGGCTAGTTATCCGCAGATTGAAAATAGCGTTGTGGAAAAAGGAAGATTTTTTAGTGTTGATGAGGAATCATCCAATGCAATGGTTGTTGTTTTGGGAAGCAAGGTTGCAACTGAGCTTTTTGGAGACGATAACCCATTGGGGCAAAAAATAAAGATCAGGAAATCAAACTTTACTATTATTGGGGTTTTAAAATCAAAAGGAGGAAATTTCATACAAAATCAAGATGAGGAAATTTTTGTTCCGATAAAGACTGCTCAAAATGTTTTGCTTGGAATTAATTATTTAGATTTTATGCGAATAAGGGTTGATAAAACTGAGAATATAGACAAAGTAAAAGATGAAGTAACATCAATATTGCGAGAAAATCATAATATTGATAATCCTAGTGATGATGATTTTATGATTCGTTCAGTAGCTCAGGCTTTGGAAATGATTTCAAGTATTACAGATATTCTTAAGTTTTTCTTGGTTGCGGTTTCTGCAATTTCTTTGCTTGTCGGCGGTTTTGGTATTATGAACATAATGCTTGCTATTGTTCAGGAAAGAATAAAAGAAATTGGACTGCGAAAAGCTTTGGGGGCAACTAGCTCAGAAATTGTTTGGCAGTTTTTGATTGAGACAATGACGATTACTTTTATTAGTGGAGTAATTGGAATAATTTTGGGTATTTCTATTTCTTTTGTTGCAGCTCAAATAATAAATGCACTTGGATATCAATGGACGTTTATAGTTTCTTATGACGGGATTATTATTGGTTGTGTGGTTTCATTGTGTATTGGTTTAATTTTTGGAATCGTTCCTGCGCTTAGAGCTAGTAAATTAAATCCTATTGAAGCATTAAGACATGAATAATTTTTTTAAATATTTTCAAATAGCTATTGATAATCTAAAGAGGCAAAAAATGCGTACTTTTTTGACTGTTTTTGCCATGGCAATAGGAATAGCTTCGCTAGTGGTAATGATTACAGCAAGTGAGAATCTTAAAAAATCAATAATGAGTCAGCTTGACATATATAGCCCTAATTCTATTAATGTAGAAATTAGGGTGCCTGGAAAAAAAGGAGAATCTAGTGTTGGAGTTAATATTACTACTTTTAAAAATTCTGATGTTGATGAAATTAGAAAGGTTTCTAACGTGGATAAAGTTTATAGTTATGTAACTGCTCAGGCAGTTGTTAAGTATAATAGCGAGAAGGAGACGGCCATGATTTATGGATATGGTGCTGAGGCGGGAGAGGTTGAAAAAATGGACTTTGAATCAGGAGGATTTTATACGGTTGATGATGAGAATTCATTGTCATCAGTATTGGTGCTTGGCAAGAAAATAAAAGAACAACTGTTTGGTGATAATGAAGCGGTTGACGAGATAGTATATGTCAAAGGAAAACCTTATAAAGTAGTGGGGGTAATGAAGGCAAAAGGTGGAGGATTTGGAATGGATATGGATAAGCTAGTTTATATTCCTTCAAAAGTTGTTCAGAAAAAAATACTAGGCACTGATTATGTTATGGGGGTTATGGCAACTGTTATTGACGCAGGAAAAATAAACGAAACAAAAGATGATTTAAAGGCACTAATGCGTGATCGTCACGACATTGAAGGTGAAGGGAAGGATGATTTTGAGGTAATGACAATGGAGGAGGCCCGAACAATGGTTGATAGTGTTCTTTCGGGGATTACATTTTTACTAATGGCCTTGATAGGAATATCTCTTATTGTTGCTGGCGTTGGTATAACCAATATTATGTATGTGACTGTAGTTGAGAGAACTTTTGAAATTGGACTTCGTATGGCTATTGGTGCGGAGAAGCGGGATATATTGTGGCAGTTTATTGCTGAGGCATTGGTGTTAACATTTTTGGGAGGGGTATTGGGGTTGGCTTGTGGAGCGGCAATATGTTATTTTATCTATTATCTTGCAGTAGTATTTGGGTTTTCGTGGTCTCCTGAAATTCCATTATGGACATTTGTTTTTTCTGTTGCTTTTTCTGGTCTCGTCGGTTTGATTTTTGGAGTTTATCCTGCAAAGAAAGCCTCTAATTTGAATCCGATAGAAGCAATAAGAAAGGAATAAGGAGCGTGTAAAATTTAAAATGGAGTCGTAATTCTTTCTTAATATCTTTTTTTTCTCCGACATAAATTCTTTGCTAAGAATTTAACTGCTTGCTTTCAGTCAAAGCAAGAGGCGGAGAAAAACAAATATTAAGACGAATTACTTAGTATGAAATTTTAACGTGCCAAGGAGGGAGAGGTGGGGCTGGCAAAAAAGGAAGCTTGCAGTCGCAAGCTTTTTAGTTTATTGGAAAGGAGTAAGGAACGTGTAAAATTTAAAATGGAGTCGTAATTCTTTCTTAATATCTTTTTTTTCTCCGACATAAATTCTTTGCTAAGAATTTAACTGCTTGCTTTCAGTCAAAGCAAGAGGCGGAGAAAAACAAATATTAAGACGAATTACTTAGTATGAAATTTTAACGTGCCAAGGAGGGAGAGGTGGGGCTGGCAAAAAAGGAAGCTTGCAGTCGCAAGCTTTTTAGTTTATTGGAAAGGAATAAGGAATGTGTAAAATTTTATTGTGAGACAAAATCTAATTGAATAATGTTTTTTTCTTGAGTCGGTATTTTCTTGCTAGAAAATACCTGGTGCTCGGGTCAGCCACCCTCGCAAGCTCAAGAAAAAAAATTATCTCAATGATTTTGTAAATTTTAACGTGCCGAGAAGAGAGAAGAAGGGGAACAAATATTGTAATGGACATGCGTCCATTTTATTTTTATGGAGAAAGGAGTAAGGAACGTGTAAAATTTAAATAAGTTTGCAATTCTTTTTTTAAATGATTTCTTTTTGCCATACACAAATTTTCTGCTGAAAATTTGCCTTACTTTATTTTCAGTCAAAATAAAAGGTGTCAAAAAGAAACATTTAAAACGAATTGCGTCTATGAAATTTTAACGTGCCAAGGAGAGAAGGGTGGAAAATAGTAGATTGCTTCGCAATCTCTTAAATGTAATTTTTGCAAAGCAAAAATATGGGGAAGGAGTAGGGAACGTGTAAAATTTAGATAAGTTTGCAATTCTTTTTAAATGCTTTCCTTTTGCCATACACAAATTTTCTGCTGAAAATTTGCCTTACTTTATTTTCATCCGCCAGCTGGCGGAAAAGTAAAAGATTTCAAATTTTATAAATCTTTTTTAAAATGGTTTTATTTTTTGTTTTAGGCTTTTTATTATGGTATATTAAAGAGGTAATAAGTAATTTTAAAACATATGAAAAATACACTACAAAATTTAGCAAAGGCCTTTATCGGTGAGAGTCAAGCTAGGAATAGATATACCTTTTATGCGAAGGTGGCTAAAAAAGAAGGGTATGAAAAAATTGCTGAGGTTTTTACCTTGACTGCCGATCAAGAAAAAGAGCATGCTAGTTGGTTGATGAGACTAATTGTTGAGCTTCAAAGCAAATTAGGCGAATCTGGAATATCAGTGGGTGTGGAGGCTGAAATGCCAACTATTTACGGAACAACAATTGAGAATCTTAAAGCTGCCATTGGTGGAGAAAATTACGAATATAGTACAATGTATCCCAGCTTTGCCGATGTGGCAGAGTCTGAAGGTTTAACGGAAATTGCTGTTAGATTGCGATCAATTGCAAAAGCAGAAGAGCATCATGAAGAGAGATATAAAAAAATATTGGCTCAGCTTGAAGCTGGAACATTATTTAAAAAAGACGAGGAAATTTATTGGGTTTGTCGTGAGTGTGGATACCAGCATTTTGGATTTGAGCCGCCAGTAAAATGTCCTTCCTGTGATCATGAAAAAAGTTTTTATGAACGAAAGTGTGAAGAATTTTAGTATTAATTCAAGCCTCTCATTAAGAGAGGTTTTTATTTTAAATTAAATTTGAGTTGATTGTATAATTTTGTTATCATTAGCTTATAATTTATTTTTACTCTATGTCTTTAAGGCTAAAGAAAACTATAAAGTTTGTTTTTTTAATAATAGTTATAATTTTAGCTGTTATAGGTTCTTTGTTTTATTTGTATTTTGATAGAAACTATACTGGAAAAATATATCCTAATATTTATGTGGGTGGAATTAATGTTGGCGATAAAACTGTGCTTGAGGCAAAGCAGCTCATGTCCGACAGGATTGCTGCCGTTAATCAAGATGGTATTAATGTTTATTACAATACTGACAATGTAACTATTTATCCTGTTAATTCTTTTTCTGATGGCGAAATGGTTGAAGTTTTAATTGATTTTGATATTGATACATCAATTGATCAAGCTTTCTTAATAGGCAGAAGTGGAAATTTTTTTAATGATTTTAAAAATAGAATAGATTTATTTTTATTTAAAAATTATATTCATAAAGATTTTCAATTAAGGTTGAATAATGAAAAAATCGTTGACTCCTTAAAAAGCAAGTTTTTTATATATGAATCTAGTGATGCTTTTTATTTTTTTGATGAAAATGGGAACTTGGCAGTGGAGCCTGAATATAATGGAAAAAGAATTGATTACGACAAAACAGTTTCTTTGTTGCGAAATAATTTGAGCCAGTTTAATTTTTCTAGTATTCCACTGGTTACTATTGATAAGAATCCAGCAATTACAAAAGATGACTGTCTAAAAACAAAAGATGCGGTTGAATATGTTTTGAATTTAGCTCCAATAGTATTGGCTTATGAGGGGCGTGAATGGAGTATTGAAAAAGATAAATTACTTTCATTTGTTAATTTAGAAAAGGTAAGCGATGGGGATAAAGGAAAAAAAATTATTGTTGGTTTGAGTCGCGAAAAAATAGCAAGTTACTTAAAGGAAAATATTGCTCCTCAGATAGATATTGAGCCAACAATGCCAAAGTTTACTATTGAAAACGGAAAGGTTAAAAATTTTAAACCTGGAATTTCTGGTGTTTCGCTTGATATTGAGGGCGTTTCTAGTCTTTTGGCTAAAGCTCCGGTTGATAACATGAATATTCTGGATCTGATAGTTAAGAAAACAACTGCTACTTCTGATGTTAAGGGAGAAAATGGTGATGTCCTTGGAATAAGAGATATTATTGGACAGAGTTCTTTGTCTTTTGCTGGATCTACGGCGAGCCGTGCTAAAAATATAGCAAATGCTTCTAATGCCATAAACGGCATATTGATAAAGCCAAATGAAGAATTTTCTACAGTTAAGAATCTTGTACCAATTGATGGAACCAACGGTTACTCAAAAGAAATAGTAATAAATGGAAGAGATATTAATTATGAATATGGCGGCGGGGTTTGCCATTTGAGTACAACTTTTTTCAGGGCTGTTCTTGATTCTGGACTGCCAATAACAATGAGGCAGAACCATTCTTATAATATGCCATATTATTATCCAGCTGGGACTGATGCCTCTGTTTATGATCCGAGTCCTGATTTTAGATTCATTAATGATACGGGCAATTATGTTTTGATACAATCCAAAATCGTTGGCTCTGAATTAATAATACAGTTATGGGGGACTAATGATGGAAGGAACGTTATGAAAGGAAAATCTGTTGTTTATAATGTGATCAAGCCAAAGCCTTCAAAAATAACTCCAACTGATACTCTTCCAACAGGACAAGTTAAGTGTAGTTATACTCCGTATTCTGGAGCGGATGCATATTTTGATTATAGGGTTGAATATAAAGATGGAACAATAAAAGAGAGGAGGTTTAATTCTCATTATGTTCCTAGGCAAGGGATTTGTTTGATTGGAATCTAAGTATATTGCAAAAATAGTAAAAGATGCTACTATTTACTTTCAATATGGAATTTGAATTGATGTCAAATATGACGCCTCAGGGTGACCAACCTAAGGCTATAAACGAACTGACTGATGGATGGAAAAAAGGTTTAAATAAGCAGACTTTACTCGGCGTTACCGGTTCGGGAAAAACCTTTACTATCGCCAATGTCATACAACGTATCCAGAAGCCAACTCTGGTGATTTCGCATAATAAAACTTTGGCAGCTCAATTGTGTAATGAATTTAGAGAATTTTTTCCTAAAAATGCTGTTGAGTATTTCGTAAGTTATTATGACTATTATCAGCCAGAAACATATATGGCTAATACGGATACTTATATAGAAAAAGAAGCTCAGATAAATGAGGAAATTGATAGGCTAAGACATGCTTGTACTCAAGCACTTATGACTAGAAAAGATGTAATCATAGTGGCTTCGGTTTCTTGTATTTATGGACTTGGATCTCCTGAACAGTATAAAAGTATTATTTTAACTTTGGAAAAAGGACAAAGTATAAATAGGCAAGAGCTGGCGAGAAAACTGATTGATATGCAGTTTGAAAGGACTAATGCTGATTTGCTGTTTGGAACATTCAGATTGCATGGGCAAATTTTGGAAATAATGCCTGTTAATAAAAAAATTATTTATAGATTTATCATTTCCGATAAGATAGATTTTATTGAAATAGTTGATCCTATTAGAAGAAATGTTTTGGAGGAAATAAATGAGGTTAATCTGTTTCCTGCCAAGCACTATGTTATTAATGCGGGCGTTAAGGCAAAAGCACTTGAAGACATAAAAAAAGAGTTGGACAGCCAATTAAAGATTTTTGAAAAAGAAGGAAAAATTTTGGAATATGAAAGATTGAAGAGAAGGGTGAAGTATGACATTGAAATGATTGAGAATATGGGTTATTGCCAAGGAATAGAAAATTATTCTAGGCATTTTGACGGAAGAGGTGAAGGCGAGGCTCCTTTTACCTTGATTGATTATTTTAAAGAAAATACAAAGGATTTTTTGGTTGTGGTTGATGAATCTCACGTAACTTTGCCGCAGATTAGGGCTATGTATAATGGCGACAAAGCAAGAAAAAAGTCGTTGATAGATTTTGGGTTCAGACTACCAAGTGCTTATGATAATAGGCCATTAAAATATGAAGAGTTTAATAATTTGGCGAAAAAGATAATGTATGTCTCGGCAACTCCGACGGATTTTGAAATCCAAAATAGTGAAAGAGTGGTTGAGCAGATAGTAAGACCAACAGGCTTAATTGATCCAGAGATAATTATTAGTCCAGTCGTTTCTTCTAAGGGGAAATTGTCGCAGATTGATGATTTAATTATTAGAATAGAAGATCAGGTTACTAAAAAGGAAAGAACCTTAGTGACAACACTAACAAAAAGAATGGCCGAGGATTTGAATGATCATTTAGAAAAGAAAAAAATAAAAGTAAAATATCTCCATAGTGATATTAAAACTTTGGAGAGAATAGACATAATAGCCGATCTTCGCCGAGGAAAAATTGATGTAATAGTTGGTGTAAACTTGCTTCGTGAGGGCTTGGATATTCCAGAGGTTTCTTTGGTGGCAGTACTTGATGCTGATAAAGAAGGATTTCTAAGAAACGAGACGAGTTTAATTCAAACCATCGGACGTGCGGCCAGAAATGTAAATGGAAAAGTTGTTCTTTATGCTGATAATATTACTGATTCTATAAAAAAAGCAGTAAGTGAAACAGATAGAAGAAGAGCAATCCAGATGAAGTATAATGTGGAAAATAATATTACTCCAAAAACAATTGAAAAGAGTATTAAAAATATTTTAGAAGAATTTGGGCTTGAGATGAGGAAGGGTAAAAAACGAAGATTTTCGGAAGATGTATTGCGATTGGATATGGCAGGCGATAATAGACCTCTTAAGGAAATAGTAAAAGATAAAAAAGAGCAAATGAAAAAAGCTGCTGATGATTTAGAGTTTGAGCTTGCAGCAATACTGAGAGACGAAATACATAAATTGGAAAAAGAACTAAGAAAAAAATAAAATGAAAGATAAAATAATTATAAAAGGAGCTAGGGAGCACAATCTAAAAAATATTTCGTTAGAGCTTCCTCGTAATAAAATGGTCGTTTTTACTGGGTTATCTGGTTCGGGCAAGTCCAGTTTGGCTTTTGATACAATTTTTGCAGAGGGACAGAGAAGATACATAGAATCTCTTTCATCTTATGCAAGACAGTTTTTGGGTGGAATGCAAAAACCAGACGTTGATGAAATTGAAGGATTGTCTCCTGCTATTTCTATTAGCCAGAAAGCTCATAGTTCTAATCCTCGTTCAACGGTTGCAACAATTACTGAGATATATGATTATATGAGGGTTTTGTATGCCAGAATAGGAAAGCCATATTGTCCAAAATGTGGAATTGGAATAGAAAGAATGACTATTGATGAAATAAGATCTAAGGTGATTTCTTCTGTGAGTGGAAAAAATGTAGATGGAATGGTTTCTATTTTGTCGCCAGTTGTAAGAGGTAGAAAAGGTGAATATTTTCAAATGCTTCAAGATATATATGAATCTGGATATTTGGAAGTAAGGATTGATGGAAAAATAAAAAGCTTGCGAGAGAGAGTGGATTTGGAAAAGACTAAAGTTCATACTATTGAGATTGTAATTGATAAGATTTATTTTTCTAAGGTTGATGATGAGTTTGAATTTCGTCTTAATGAGGCAATTGAAAATGCTGTTGATATGTCTAATAGTCTTTGTTCGGTTATTTATCCCGATGGAAAAGAGCAGATATTTAGTACTGAGTTTTCTTGTCCAATATGCGGATTTAGCTTTCCAGAAATAGAACCAAGACTTTTTAGTTTTAATGGTCCTTATGGTTTTTGTCCTGAATGCCATGGACTTGGAACTGAAAATTTATTCAGCAGTAAGCCTTGTCCTGTCTGTAAGGGAAAAAGACTAAATGAAAATGCGTTGAGTGTAAGGATAGATAATCTTAATATCTATGAAATGACAGAGATGAATGTGGATGAATCAATTAAGCTTTTTTCTCATTTGAATGAGCGATTGGATAAAAAAGAAAAAGAAATTGCTGAAGTTATTCTGAATGAAATTAAAAGTCGTTTAAAATTTATGAACGATGTTGGTTTGCATTATATAAATTTGAATAGAATGGCTGGTACATTATCGGGAGGAGAATCTCAAAGGATAAGATTGGCGTCTCAAGTTGGAACAAAATTAGTCGGTGCTTTATATGTTTTGGATGAGCCAACAATTGGATTGCATCAGCGCGACAATGAAATGCTTGTAAAGACATTGTGTAGTTTGCGGGATGCCGGAAATTCAATAATCGTTGTGGAGCATGACGAAGATACGATTTTGGCTAGTGATTGGTTGGTTGATTTTGGTCCTAGAGCCGGAAAACATGGCGGGGAAGTTATGTATTCTGGAACATTAGAAGGATTATTATCGCTTAAAGACGAGAAGAAAACTTTTGATTGTGTTCATCTTGGAAGTGCAAAGAAGTCTTTGACTGGAAAATACTTAAGGGGCGAGGAAATGATAGAGATCCCTGAAAAAAGAAGGAAGGTTGATAAGGAGACAATGAAATTAAGAGTTGTTGGCGCTCATGAAAACAATTTAAAAAATGTTGATGTTGAAATCCCACTTGGGAGATTTGTTTGTTTGACTGGTGTTTCCGGATCTGGAAAATCAACTTTGCTTAATAATGTTATCAATCAATATGTAACTGGGAAGATTAATCATGTTAAGCGTGATATTAAAGTCAAGGAAGTAAAAAACGTTGAATATTTGGATAAAGTTATTAGAATTGACCAGTCTCCGATTGGTAGAACTCCAAGATCAAATCCAGCTACTTACACTAAGGTTTTTGATGAAATAAGAGAAATATTTTCAATGACACCTGAGGCAAAACTCCGTGGATACAATACGGGAAGGTTTAGTTTTAATAAGCCTGGTGGCAGGTGCGAGCATTGTGAAGGAAAGGGAAGTTTGGAAATAGAGATGCACTTCTTACCAAGCGTAGAAATTGTCTGTGATGTCTGCAAAGGAAAAAGATTTAATAAAGAGACACTTTCTATTCATTATAAAGAAAAAGATATTTCGGAAATTTTGGATATGACGATTGAGGATGCGGTTGATTTTTTTAAAGACATTCCATTCATAAATGATAAAATAAAGGTACTGAATGAGGTTGGGCTTGGATATTTAACTCTTGGACAGCCAGCAACGACATTATCGGGTGGTGAATCTCAAAGAATAAAATTAAGCAGGGAATTGTCTAAGCATGGAACTACTAGAACATTGTATTTATTAGACGAGCCAACAACCGGATTACATTATGATGATATTAAGAAGCTAATTGTATTATTGCAGAGATTAGTCTCTCAGGGTAATACTGTACTTGTAATTGAACATAATCTTGATTTTATAAAATGTAGTGATTGGATTATTGATCTTGGGCCTGAAGGGGGTGATCTTGGTGGGCAGTTGATTGGTGAGGGTACGCCCGAAGAAATGGCTCAAAGAGATACTTGGACTGGAAAATATTTGAGAAGAGTAATTAAGAAAAAGAAATAGCCATGAACGTTCGTGAAAAAGCTAAAAAATTGCCAGATAATTCTGGTATATATCTTTTTTATCGGAATGGAGAATTGATTTATGTTGGAAAGGCAACTTCACTTAAAAAAAGAGTGGCTAGTTATTTTGGTCCGGTGAAAAATTTTAGACCAATTGAGGTTATGATTTCTGAGGTTGATAATATCAAGTATGTTGAAACTGACTCGGTGATTGAGGCAATAATCTTGGAGGCTAATTATATTAAAAAATATCAGCCAAAATACAACGTAAAGGAAAAAGATGATAAGAGCTGGAATTATTTGGTTTTAACACGAGAAGACTTTCCTCATTTGGAAATTATTCGCGAGTACGTATTGAAGGATATGGGGGATGCCGCTATTCGTCATTATAGATATATATTTGGCCCTTTTCCTTCTATTAAGACAAAAGAGATGATGAGAATATTACATAATCTTTTTTATGTTTCAAGGTGTCAAGCAAAACAAAAGCGGCCATGTTTTGATTATCAGATTGGGCATTGTCTGGGGGTGTGTACTGGTGAAATTGGAAAAGTTGAATATAGGGAAAGGGTCATTAAACCGCTGGTTTATTTTCTTTCTGGGAAAAAGAAGACCTTATTGTTATCTCTGAATAAACAAATGAAAAAGCTAAGCTACGAGCAGAGATTTGAAGATGCAGGATTGGTAAGGAATCAGATTAATTCACTAACAAGAATCAGAGACATTGCACTACTTGATAAAAGTTTTCTAAATGATAGTTTTGATGAAGAATTGAAGGAGGGTGATTTTGCAGTCAAAAGGATTGAAGGTTATGATATATCTAATCTCGGAGTTGATGCTAAGGTGGGAAGTATGGTAGTGTTTAACAAAATAGCTCCTGTTAAAAATGAGTATAAAAAGTTTAAAATTAAGACAGTTGAGGGGCAGAGCGATGTTGATTGTCTGAAAGAAGTACTTGGGAGAAGATTAAGACACAATGATTGGGAAATTCCTCAGATTTTTTTGATTGATGGTGGCAAGCCACAGGTAAATACTGTTCAGAAAGTATTATCTTTATTTAATTTGACTATTCCCATTGTCGGCATTGCAAAAGGAAAAGATAGAGATAAGAATGAATTTATTTGTAATGAAAAAAACAAGAAAGTACTGGATTGGATAGGTAACAACGAGAACCTATTAATTAGAGTAAGAGATGAGGCTCATCGGTTTGCAATTTCTTATCAGAGGCAAGTTTTAAGAAAAGATAAAATTAAATAAAATGACAAAAGTTAAAAAAGTAGAGTTATTATCTCCGGCAAAGGATTATGCACACGGTGTTGCGGCAATAAATTCTGGTGCTGATGCTGTATATATCGGAGGTCCAAAATTTGGTGCAAGAACTGCTGCTAGTAACTCTATCAGAGATATTGGAAATTTGATTGAGTATGCTCATCAATTTAGAGTAAAAGTTTACGTAGCAATAAATACTATAGTTTTTGATAATGAATTGGAAGAAGTGCAAGGTATTATTGAAAAGGTATATAAACTCGGTGCGGATGGAATAATAATACAGGACATGGGAATACTAGAAATGAAACTACCGCCAATAAAAATTATTGCTAGTACCCAGTGCAATAATTATGATCTTGAAAAAATAAAATTTTTTGAGAAAATAGGAATCAAAAGAGTAATACTTGCTCGCGAACTTTCGCTGGAACAGATTAAAAAAATAAGAGAAAACACCAACTTGGAATTGGAGGGGTTTGTACATGGAGCATTGTGTGTTTGTATGAGTGGCCAATGCTACTTCAGTGAAGCGGTTGCGAAACGTAGTGCCAATCGTGGACATTGTTCGCAACCTTGTCGTTTACCATATTCATTGGTTGATAGTGAGGGTAAGGTGCTAGCTAAAAACAAATTTTTGTTGTCTTTAAAGGATCTCAATCTTTCTCAGGATTTAGGAGATTTAATTGATGCTGGGCTTGAGTCTTTTAAAATAGAAGGTAGATTAAAAGATGAGTATTATGTTTCAAATGTTACCTATTATTATAGGAGAAAATTGGACAGAATTTTGAAAAGAAAAGAGGGGTTTGAAAAAAGCTCGGTTGGTGAATTTGTTTCTACTTGGGAGCCGGATTTGGAAAAAACATTCAATAGAGGGTTTACAGATTATTTTTTAAGAGGTGGCGATGGTGATTTATCATCAATGTCTCCAAAATCAAAAGGTAAGTTAGTCGGCCGTACCAAGATTGTTTCTGAAAATTATTTTATTTTGGAAAAAGGCGTAGAATTTGTAAATGGTGATGGGTTGTGTTTTTTTGATAGGAGTAAAAATCTTAGAGGAAGCAATGTGGTAAAGGTTTTTGGTCCAAAAGTATATCTTAATGATATGACTGGTCTTGAGGAAGGTATGGAAATTTATAGGAATCTTGATGTTACTTTTGAAAAGCAAATAAAAATTAATCCTATTAAAAGATTTGTTCCTGTTTTTTTTGAAATAAAAGAATCTGATAATGGAATCATTGTTAAAGTTTCTGATGAAGAAGGAAATGAAACTATTCTTAAGAAAGAGGTAGAAAAAGTTCTTGCTGATAACAAGGAGGGCGCCTTGGCTAATATTGAATCACAGTTTTCTAAGTTAGGAGATACTATTTATCAAGCTAAGGAGATTAAGATTATTTTGGATCAGCCATTGTTTTTCAAGGTTTCTGTTTTAAATTCCATAAGGAGGGAAATAATTGACACCTTTGATAAGAAGAGGAAAGAGTCATATAAACGAGAAGAAAGCTCTTTTGTTCCAACAAAACATCCATTTGTTTCAAAGAATCTAACCTATGAAGCAAATGTTTCTAATAGCCTGGCTGAAAAGTTTTATGATAGGCATGGAGTTATAAGCATTGAACCTGCTTTTGAAATATTGGAAGACAAGAAGGGTAAAAAAATAATGACAACCAAGCTTTGTTTGAGAAAAATATTGGGTAAATGTTCTAAGAAAGGTGTTGATATTGTAAAAGAGCCACTGTACTTAGTTAATGAAAAGGGGTATAAATTTTTATTGAAATTTGACTGTAAGAATTGTCAGATGGAGATTTATTATAGAGCTTAGTGTTAATGATTTGTTTGAAAAGAGGCCGAATGTCGGTCTCTTTTTAAATTGACATAATGTACCCTAGGAATTAAGATTAGTATAAGAAACTTAAAGAAAATTTATCTTTGAAAATCAAGACAAGATAGATAATTATATTAAAACTAACTGAACAAATGATTGAAATATTTTTTAAAGATATTAAAAAGGAAAAAATTGAGAAGATAAACAATCTTCGTGACGGCTGCTGGATAAATATAGAAAAAGCTGTTCGTAGCGATTTGGATTATATTGCTGAAATAACAGGCCTTCAGGCGACAGACTTGGAGGATATACTTGATCCGTATGAACTTCCTCGTATTGAAAGAGAGGGAGAAAATATCATACTTTTTGTAAGAGATATTGCTAGTAATCAGGGAGATGATTATACTAGTCCGCTTGCTATAATAATAACTGGCCGTTATTTTATTACGGCATCAATATCAAAAAATAAAACTATTGGGGCAATGATAAGTAGCGGGGTATCCTTTTCTACTACACAGAGAACAAAACTATTGATCAACGTTTTATTGAATATCTCTAAAAATTATATGAGAGAGATTAAGGCTGTTAAAACGGATTTATCCATGAAGAAAAAAAGCTTGGAACGAGTAGAAGATATGGATGTAGCAAAGTTAATTGAAAAAGAAGATATTTTGGATCAATATATTTCTGCGTTAACCCCAATGAAAAACACAATAGAATCTATTTTTCAGGGAGGGTATATTCAACTCTATAGTTATGATAATGATTTAGTTGAAGATCTTTTGATTGCAATAAGGCAGTTACTTGATAATTGTTCAACTACGGTTAAGAATATAAGAGCGCTTAGAGATGCTTATCAGGTTATAGTTACTAATAGATTGAATAACACTATAAGGGTTTTGACTTCTTTGACTGTTATTTTGACGATTCCAACAATAATCGGAAGCTTATATGGTATGAATGTTAGTATTCCTGGGGAGACGGATAAGTATGTCTTTTATTATATTTTGCTTGTTATATGTATAATAACAGCTGTCTTGTATATTCTGTTTAAAAAGAAGAAATGGTTTTAATTAGAAATTGAACACACAAACAATAAAAATATGAATAGAGAGTTAATGAAATTTTTTGCTGGATTCTTTTTTGCCAGTATTATATTGCATATAGTAATTATTTTTTTAGGAATTTTGCCTTTAACGATAAGGGGTATGGTTTTTGATTATTCTTTTTGGACTGCAACATTAACCCTATCATGTGTTTTGGCTATATTTTGCTCTTATTTGGGATGGGAAAGAAAATTAGCTAATAAAATTTCTCTTTCAGTGTTGATTTTTGTATTGTTCATTGTTTTAGTTAGCGGTTCGTATTTTTATAATTCTAATGATTTTGTTTTTACCAATAATAAATTATTAATGGCTAGCATTGGCGACATTAAGACGTCGCAAAACAATAGCATTCAGGAAATTAAGAATACTAATTTTGACGACTTGACTTATTCGTTCGTATTAGGGTCCCAAGGGGATGATTTTGGAAAATCAATTGTTGCTGATAAGAATAATAATTTTTATGTAGCAGGATCTTTTCATGGAACAATTAATTTGGATAGAAAAGGAAAATTTGAAAAAACTTCTTTGGGCGGAATAGGAAATGATACTGATATATATGTTGCAAAATATAATCAATATGGCGATTTTATTTGGGGATTTTCGCTTGGTTCAATTGGATATGATAGTCCAGAGACAATAAAGCTGGATGGAGATGGGTCTGTTTATTTAGCTGGCTATTTTGGAGGAAGAGCAGATTTTGATCCTTCGGAGAAGGAATTTATTCTTGACGCTGGAATCGGAAGAGATGGTTTTGTGGCGAAGTATGATAGTGATGGTAGATTTTTGTGGGCTCAAAAAATAGGAAATCAAGAAAGTATTCCTTTTGAAGATAATGATATTAGATTTGAACAAGTTTCTGCGTTGGGATTTGATCAGAGTAATAATGTTTATGTGGCTGGTTATTTTGATGGAGAGATTGATTTTACTGATGCAGATAAAAACACAAGTATTTTGACTGCGACTAAAAATTCTAAAAATATTTTTTTATTAAAATATAATAAAGATGGTAATATTACTAAAGCTGTTTCTTTCGCTGGGGGGACGGTTGGAGAACCTAAGTCCATATTGATTGATGCAAATGGGAGTGTTTATCTGTCTGGAGTTTTTAATACTAAAATTGCCTTTGATGTTAATAATCCAAAAAAGTTTTCATATGTTAATGGGGGACAGGATATTTTTTTAGTGAAATATGATACTGATTTGAATTACTTGTGGTCAAAGAAATGGGGAGGTATGGAAAATGATGATATTGGCTCTATGGCATTTTCTCGCGATGGAAATATTATTCTTGTTGGTTATTTTGGGTCTTCTATTAATTTTCAAGGAGTAAAACTGAGAAGCTCTGGATTACAAGATGCTTTTGTATTGAAAGTGAATAATCTTGGAGAAACTATATTTGCTAAAACTGTTGGGGGCATGGGAAAGGATGGCGGACTTTCGGTAGCTGTTGATAGTTTGGATAATATTTATATGGTTGGATATTTTAGTGGTTTGGTTAATTTTGATCCTAAAGGAGTGAACAACTCTGGCAGTATTCAATCTTTTAGCAGCGGCGATGCAACAGATGCTTTTATTTCTAAGTACAATGCAAAAGGTGAATTTGTTTGGGCTAGATCTTTAGGAGGAGATGTTTCCTTGGTGGATGAATTTCAAAATTATGCGGAAGTGATCATTGATAGCTTAGATTATCCAATCGTAGCGGGAACTTTTGCTGGGAATTGTACTTTGGGTAATGTTAATTTGACCTCTGTTGGAGGAATGGATTCTGTTGTTGTAAAATACGATCCTGAGGGAAAATAAAAATTATCAGTTTAATTTGTAAAAAATTATGAGAACAAAAGATAGTAGTAACAAAGGATTGTTTTTTATTTTATTCATAGTTTTTGTAATAGTTGTTTTTTGTTTTTATAATCAAGGCTGGTTTGGGTTCGGCAAGAATAATGCCGAGCAGCCAAAAACTGAAGAGAAAAAAATTGAAACTCCCGAAGTAAAGAACTATGAAGTAAAAATGGAAAAGATAAATGAAAAAGCAAGTGGTGCTTCAATAGATGCTGAATATCCTTCTTTTGGCAATGGAGTTATTGACGGAAATATAAAAACAGTAATAAATGCTAAAATTAAGGATTTTAAGGACTCTCTTTCATCTAGTCCTGACATTGATAATACTGATCAATTTTTGAATATTTCATATGTTAGCAGTAAGCATTCTAGAGAAGTATTCAGTATAAAGTTTGATGTTGTTTACGGAGGAGGAATTCATCCGATTGAAGATGTTGAGTGTAGAACTTATAATTTGGATAATTCCAAAGAAATAAAACTGTCCGATGTTTTTAAAGAAAATTCTAGCTATCTGAATAAAATATCTGAGTTAGTATATGCGGAATTGATAAAGGACAAAAACGTTGATCCAAGTTGGGCAAAACAAGGGACAAGTCCGAAAGAAGAGAATTTTAAAAATTTTATCTTGGAAGAGAAGGACATGGTTTTTTATTTTGCTCCTGGAATAGTGGCATCTAATTCTTCTGGAATTAGGGAGGTTAGAATACCGTTATCGTCGCTAAAGATGTTTTTAAATAGCTTATTTGTTAATTAATTATTTTATGGAAAAAAAATACATTAATGGAATTATATTAATAATTGTTTTTGTAGCAATTATTTTGATTGGTTTTTTTGTAATTATTAAAAATAATTTTTTTAATACTCAGACTACTCAAAGAGTAGAATTTAAAATGGGCGAAAAGTTTGATAGGACGGGATTCTTAGTAATTGATTCTGCTGGAAAGTTTAGTCTAGCGTATTCAATTGATAGTCTTGGTACTAAAACAAAACTTCTGATAGATGAGACTGTATTTTGTAAACAAAGGGGCAATCCTATTTCATGCAAGCAGCTTCAATCTGGACAAAAAGTTGAGGTAATTGGATTAGTTTATGATAAAAACACAATTACAGTAAAAGAAGTTAATCTTTTTGGTGAAATAACGGTGCCGCCAGTTAAATAAAAATAAATTTATTTTATGAAGATTACTTTTTGCGGAGCTTGTCGAGAAGTTACTGGTTCTTGCATATTAGTTGAAACAAAGAACACAAAGTTTCTTGTTGATTGCGGCCTTTTTCAGGATGATAATTCTAAGATTAAAAATTCTTATTCTTTTCCATTTAACCCCCTAGAGATAGATTTTGTGTTATTGACTCATGCTCATACTGATCATTGTGGACGACTGCCAAAACTATACAAAGAAGGTTTTAGAGGAAATATTTACGCAACGTCAGCTACTATTGATTTGGCAGAGCAAATGATGATTGATTCGGCTAAAGTTTTTTTGACGGATCAAGATATTAGTCCAATTTATTTTCCTTCGGATATTGAAGGAACTATGACTTGTTTTTCTGTGGTTCCTTATGGTCAGAATTTTTCTATAAATAAGGAGGTAAGAATTAAGCTTAGCGATGCTGGGCATATACTTGGATCAGCAATTTTTGAGGTTTGGATCAAAGAAGATGAACTAGAAAAGAAACTGGTTTTTTCGGGTGATTTGGGTAATCCTCCAGCGCCAATAGTAAAGGATACCGAGTTTGTAGATGGTGCAGATTTTGTTTTTATTGAATCAACATATGGAATTAAGACTCACGAAGATAGGAGTGTTGGGAGAGCTAAACTAAAAGAAGAAATATTGGAAACTATAAAAAATAGAGGAATTTTGTTAATCCCCGTTTTTGCCTTGGAGAGAACACAGGAAATAATATTTGAGTTGAAAAATATTTTTGAAAACAGAAAAGTGAGGAATGTTCCAGTTTTTTTGGATAGTCCTCTTGCAGTTAGAGTTACTGAGATTTATAAAAAGTATTCAGGACTATTTGATGATGAGGCCAAACGAATAGCACCTAAAAAGAGTGACTTGTTTTCTTTTGACGGATTTAAAATGACTAGGAAGAAAGGAGATTCTTTGAGTTTTGGCAAGCTACCTGAGCCAAAGATAGTATTAGCTGGGAGCGGTATGTGTAATGGAGGAAGAATCCTTGATCATTTAAAGAATGATCTTCCTAATGCTAAGAATCGGGTTTTGATAATTTCTTTTCAGGTAGAAAATTCTTTGGGAAGACATTTGGCAGATGGAGATAAGGAAGTTGTGATTGGCGAGAAAAAAGTAAAGGTGAGGGCTAGTGTCTCTAAAACAGAAGCTTTTTCTTCTCATGCTGATTTTCCAAGGATTTTGAAATGGATTCAGAAAATAAAAAATCCTCGTCCAAAGAATGTATTTGTTATTCATGGAGACGAGGATTATTCTGTTGAGTCTGCGGAGTTATTGAATAGAGAGGCAGGAGTTGAGACTATTGTTCCTGAGTATGGAAAAACCTATGATTTGTAATTTTTATTCAATGAATAAAGTGCTTTTGTAGAAATATTTGTCATTTCTTTAATGTTTCCCATAAGAGAATTTTTTTTGAGTTCTTGAATTACGGCTTGTAATATTTTTTTGTTTTTAGTCTGTGGTAATAATTCCATAAAGCCTTTTCCTAAAATTTTTTTATCATTAATAGTTCCTTTCACATTAATTCCTCCCTCCCAGTAATTAATTGTTCCGAATATCATTTCTTGGCTATTTTTGATGGGAGATACTTTGAGAGATATTTTGTGTTCTGGTATTTCAATTGCATATTCTAATTCGTAGCTTTCTTTTGTTTTTTGGCTGGTATATTTTGTGCCAATTGTTTTGATTGATACATTGCTTGTAGATGATGTTTTTCCTTTTTCATCAATCATACTGGCGTGATATGTTTTGATTTTGTTGCCATAAACAAAACAGACAATATCAAGGCCATTTTCTAGTTGCAACGAAAACCATTTCCATTCATCGTCGCTAGTTAGTGGGGTTTGTGCCCATTGGTGGTCCATCCACGAAAGTCCTGTTACTTCTACCCATTTATTTTTAATTTTTATCATACCAGTAGTTTCTAACCTTGTGAGTGAATAGTAATAGGTAGTCTTCATCCCTAGGTCTAGAAAGCCCTTTTGATTGACTAAGAGAGGTTTTTTAACTGACTTTAGGTTTAAGTCAATAAAATTATTGACGACGTGATATTCAAATGGCTTTGTTTCATTAATTAAGCATTCATTGTCGTAGTTAATCCAAAGTAATGGTTTTTGAAAGTTATTCTTATCTGTTAAGCAGAGAGGGTTAATTGTTTGATCGGATTCGTTCTTTCCCGAAAGCAAATAGTGAGAAAAGAAAAGATTTGCTATCGGAAAGTTTTTAATGAAGGGAATGTTTATTTTTTTTGTTTTTGCCGAAAATAAGCAATTCATGAAAAAAAATTCTTCTCCTTTTTTTGTTTTTAGATTTCCGTTAAAGTACCACCACTCTATTATGTGATCATGTTTTTGTTCGTCTTGAGGAAACTTAATTGGTTTGAATTTTTCTTTATAGGTTTTCATAGTTTTTTTGTTTTTCCCATATAGAAACAAATGATAGGAATTTTTTTGAGATTAATAATGATGCTTTTTGAGCATTTATTTTTTTTGAATAATATTCTTTGATTGGAGACATAAAAATTGTTCTGCCAATTGCAAAGCCAATTATTTGATTGAAGTTAGCTGCATCTTTAAGCCATTGTTTAACCTTTTTATCATCTTCTCCTCGACCAAGAACGATAATTTTAGTTTTTTTGGTTTCTTTAATAATGGCTTCCCAGCCATTTCTATCAAATCCTTCAAGCTTCCAAATAGTTGGACTGAATACAGTTTTTATTTCTTTGACAGATTGAGCGGTTTTTTCTGCTCTCAGCTTTTTGTCATAGTTAATTTTGCTTCCACAAACACTCAAATCATTTTTTGTGGGAGGGACTAATAATTCTATAATTGTTTGTAATTTTTTTTCTTTGCAAAAAATAGAAAACTCGGCAAGTGATTTTAATTGCCTTTGATTTATCGTTTTGTTTTCTGGATTATATCTTACTAATACTTTTACAAAATCAGGATTTATTTTTAGTATATGTTCTTTGAAGTTTTTGCCATATTCAAATTTCAATTCATTTTCTCCGCTTTTTTCTACTGGTAGGCAGATTTTTATTTTCTTTGCTCTGGCATTTTTAATAACATTGCTTCCATATTCTTCGTCCACGAGAATGGCAAAGCTTTTTTTGTCATTTCTTTTTTGAAGTGATATCTCCATTCCTTCAAAAATTATATCTTTTAGTTTTTCTATTTCCTTTTTTTGTTCTTTACTAGGCTTTTCAGTATTTAATATGTCTTTTGTGAATGATGATCTATGGTCAAATGGAAGTATGTATAAGTTTTTCATATTTTTTATTTAATTATACAATAATTAAATGTACCTTGACAATTGCGTTGACATTGATTTTGGGGCAAGCTATTATTTTCTTAGGTCTTGGCTGATAAAAGCTGGGCAAAACTATATGAAAAAAACAAAAGACATACAAAATGTAACAAAAGACAAGATATTAGAGGTTTCTGGAAAGCTCTTTGTGCGTCATAGCTATAGAGGGGTTTCTTTGAGCATGATTGCTGAGAGAGTGGGTATTAGAAAAGCTTCTTTGTATTATTATTTTAAAAATAAAGAAGATTTGTATTTTGCCGCTGTTGAAAAGATGTTTGAGGAGCTAGATTTTGAGATGGAAAAGATAATCAACAAGGATATTGATGCTGACAAGAAAATGAAGGGATTGATAGTTACTTATATTGATTTTTCGCTTAAAAAAGAAAAATTTATAAGAGCGGTAATCCAGAATTTTCCGACAAGAAAAAAGCAAAAAAAGAGATTTGATGAATTAACCAAAAAAAGAGAAGCAATTATTGGCAAAGTCAAGCCCGTTCTTAGGGATTGTTTGAAGAAAAAGGCCAATGGTATAGATTTGGAAATGATGGCATGTATTGTTATGGGGGGGATAAATCTAATAATGGAGGATTTAATTTATAATGATAATAAAGATAGTGTTAATTCTCGAGAACTTGCTAAAAAGGTGTTTGCTATTATGGTAAAAAGGTAGGTTTTAATAATCTATGCAAGATTAGTTATAAAATGATATAATTGATGTATGAAAATACAAAATAATGTTTCACTTTTATTGTTCGTTGTAGGATGCCTTGCGGTTGGATTTCTTTCCTCTTGGCTTTCTGGAGATGGAATTGTGGCTACTTATTTTAGTTTGAATAGACCTATCTTCGCTCCGCCACATTGGTTATTTGCTCCTGTTTGGGGAGTTCTTTATATAATGATGGGTGTTTCTGCTTATCTTATTTGGAGCAAGAGAAAAGAAGTTAAAATTAATAAGGCATTAACAATTTTTTTCGTTCAATTATTTTTTAATTTTTTTTGGACGATAATATTTTTTCGTTGGAATAACTTATCGTTAGCTTTTTATGAGATATTAACATTACTTGTTTTTATTGTTTTGACTATTTATTATTTTAGAAAAATATCTCCTACTGCTACCTATCTTTTAGTTCCTTATGCGATATGGGTTCTTTACGCGACGGTTTTAACTTTTTCTATTTTGAATTTAAATTAATAAAAAAATGTCAGAAATAATATCAAAACTTAAGGAAGCTAATCTCTTGGGGCGTGGTGGTGCAAATTTTCCTGTTTGGCAAAAATGGGAAGCTGCTCTAAAAGCCAGTGATTCTGAGAAATATATAATTTGTAATGGAGCTGAGGGTGAGCCAGATGTTTATAAGGATGAGTATATTATTAGGAACTACCCCAGCGATTTGATTGACGGAATTGCTATTGCAATAAGGGAATTGTCAGCTAAGAGGGCATATATTTACCTAAATCACAGTTATTTTGATAAATACAAGGATATACTAATTGAGCTTATTGGAGCTTTGCCAATTGAGGTAATTGCAAAAGGAAAGGGATATATTGCAGGAGAAGAAACTGCTATTTGTAATTTTATTGAAAAGGGCTTTGCGGTGCCACGACAGAAGCCGCCATTCATTTCGGATTCTGGGCTATGGGGAAAGCCTACGCTATTGAATAATGTAGAGACATTTTACTATGTGTCCAAGGTAAACAAAGGAGAATATAATAACCAAAGATTTATCTCTGTAAATGGGGACACCGCCAATGCTGGAACTTTTGAACTGTCTAATTCTTTGACGATAGAAGATATGCTAAGGGGTACTAATAATTATCCTGATTTTGATTTTTTTGTCCAAGTTGGAGGAGGTGCTGAAGGATTGATAATGTTGCCATCTGAATTAAATGTTTCATTATCTGGCTGTGGAGCAATAAAAATTTTTAATAAAGAAACTACTGATGTTTTTGCCTTAATGGAATATTGGGCAGATTTTTTGAATTGTGGCAATTGTGATAAATGTGTTCCTTGTCGCGAGGGGGTTTATAGAATATATGAAATGGTAAAGAACAGGGATATTGATAAGGAAAAATTATTTGATCTTTTTAACGTTTTAGAGAAGACAAGCTTTTGTGCCCTCGGAAGAGGAGTAAGCGGACCTTTTAGAAGTTTGATTTTAAAACTTAATTTTGAAAAATATGGAAAAGAAGAGCATTAAAATAACAATAAACGGGAAAGAAATATCTTGCTTTGAAGGGCAGAAAATATTGGAGGTTGCAATTGAAAACGGAATTGATATTCCTAACCTTTGTTATCATTCGGATCTTGAGCCAAAAGCAAGTTGTCGTTTGTGTATTGTGGAAATAGTCGGACGAAGGGGTTATCAAACTTCTTGTTCTACTAATGCAGAAGATGGAATGGTTGTGAATACCGAGAATGAAGAAATTTCTAAATTAAGAAAAACAAATTTGGAATTAATTTTTTCTCAGCACAATGAGAAGTGCAATGATTGTATTAAGAGTGAGGATTGTAGAATGCTTCATCTTGCTCAAAAATATGATGTTAATATTTCTAGATTTTCTGACAGAAAGAAAGATTTTCCAGAAATGAATTTTGGACCCTCAATTTATTTTGATTCTTCTAAATGTATTGATTGTAAAAACTGTGTAGAGGTGTGTGCTAAGCAGAATGTTAAATTTTTGGAAGTTCGTGAGGAGGGGGCATTTTTTCAAATTTGTCCTTCTCAAAACAAAAATAGAGATTGTGTCTATTGCGGGCAATGCGTTGTTCATTGTCCCACTGGGGCATTGCAAGAAGTTGACTCTATCAAGGATGTTGAGGAGGCAATGCGTGATGCTAATAAAACAGTAGTATTTCAAATCGCTCCAGCAGTTAGAACTAGCATAGGAGAGGAATTTGGTATGGGCTATGGTGCCGTTGCTACGGAAAAAATAGCGGCAGGAATTAGGAAAATTGGCATTGAGAATGTTTTTGATGTGTCTGTTGCAGCTGATATAGTAACCATGGAAGAGGCAAGCGAGCTTATAGAAAGAGTTTCTAGCGGAGGGGTTTTGCCAATGTTTACTTCTTGTTGTCCAGCCTGGGTTAAATATTTAGAATTTTATCATCCCGAATTAATTCCTAATTTGACTAGCGTTAGAAGCCCCCAAGTTCTTTTTGGCGGACTTACAAAAACGTTTTGGGCAACTCAACAAGAAATAGATCCAAAAAATATTTTTGTTGTATCTATAATGCCTTGTACTGCCAAAAAATATGAGATTAAGAGAAAAGAAAACTTGGTTGATGGACTTGATCCGGTAGATGCAGTTTTGACTACGCATGAATTGGCTTGTCTTTTAAAGAAAAATGGAGTTGATTTAAAAAATATTGAACCAGAAGCTTTGACTCCTTTGTGGGGAGATGCAACTGGTGCTGGAATAATTTATGGCACTAGTGGTGGAGTTACTGAGTCAGCACTTCGTACAGCAGTTTATAAGCTAACTGGAAAGAATCCGGAAACGTTAGAATTTTGCGCCGTTAGAGGACTTCAGGAATCAAAAGAAGCTAGTGTTAAAATTGGTGACTTGACTTTGAGTGTGGCGGTAGTTAATGGATTATCTAACGCTGAAAAACTGATTGAGAAAATAAAAGAGAATCCTAGCCTTTATCATTATATAGAAGTTATGGCTTGTCCTGGTGGATGTATTGGTGGAGGTGGACAACCGGTACCAACGGATAGTAAAATTAGAAAATTGAGGGCAGAGGGATTGTATAAGATAGACCAAGGAAAGAAAAAGAGGTTGGCTCATGAAAGCGAATTTGTGAAAGAAATTTATAATGACTATTTAAACAATAAGGAAAATATCCACAAGATATGCCATACTAAATATGGCAAAAAGGAAAAGGAGAATAGTTTTTAAAATATCTAATAATTAAGATGATTAATAAATTTATGGATCAATCAAAGGCAATTGCTATAAAAAAAGATTATACTCTTGCGATTAATTTTGCAGTGGTTTTGCTGTTGGCTGTTACTGCTCCGTTATTACAGAATCAGCTTATAACTGGAACATTGGTTAATATGCTATTAGTTTTGTCAGTATTTTTGTTTGGACTTAATGGGGCATTTTTAATAGTCTTTATTCCGAGTATGATATCTTGGTTTTTGGGTTTGTTGCCGCTTGCAATGGGGCCAATGATTCCCTTTATATTTGTAGGAAATTTTATTTTTATTGCTGGTATTAATATGATGAAAGGTAAAAACTATTGGTTAGCAGGATTCGTTGCTGCTATTGCAAAAGCCGCCTTTCTTTTTGGATCTAGCTATATTTTGTTTAATTTTTTCTTAGGAGGAGCTAGTGCCAAAATAGCTGCATCTATGATGGGCTATATGCAGATACTGACCGCATGCTTGGGGGTTGTATTAGCTTTTGGTGTGTTAAAAATAATGAAAAGAATTTAATTATAATAAAAAATAAATATTAAGAAAATGACATTTCAAGAATATCAAGACGAGGCAAGAAAAACAGCTATTTATCCTAATTTGGATAATAATTTTGTCTATCCTACTCTTGGGTTAGTTGGCGAGGCGGGTGAGGTTGCTGAAAAGATTAAGAAGGTTATTCGTGATGATAATTACCAAATAAGCGACGAAAAAAGAGCTGAAATAACAAAAGAGTTGGGAGATGTCCTTTGGTATATTGCTAATCTTTCAAAAGAATTAGGGGTTTCAATGGAGGATGTTGCTAATAAAAATTTGGAGAAATTAAAATCAAGACAGCAGAGAGATGAGTTGCATGGAAGTGGAGACAATAGATAGGAAGAAGGAACGTGTAAAATTTAAAATGGAAGAATAAAACTTTCAAATTTTACTTTCTCCACACGTAAATTATTTGCTAATAATTTACTTTAAATCGCTTCAGTCAAGCTCATTAGGTGGAGAAAATAATAATTTGCAAAGTTTTATTTTGAGCATGAAATTTTAACGTGCCAAAGGGTAGGTAAGGGGGTGGAATATGGTAGATTGCTTCGCAATCTTTTAAAGGTAATTTTTGCAAAGCAAAAATATGGGGAAGGAGAAAGGAACGTGTAAAATTTAAATAAGTTTGTAATTCTTTTTTAAATGTTTTCCTTTTGCCATACACAAATTTTCTGCTGAAAATTTGCCTTACTTTATTTTCAGCCAAAATAAAAGGTGTCAAAAGGAAACATTTAAAATGAATTGCGCCTATGAAATTTTAACGTGCCAAGAGGGTTGGAGAGTGGAATATGGTAGATTACTTCGTAATCTTTTAATAGTATTTTTTAAAAGGATAATAAAAATAATATATAAAATATGGAGAATAAAAATTTTGCAATGCCAATTATAGATAACTATATCAAGCAGATAAGTTCTAACTGGTGGGATATTTTTGTTACAGGTTTGTTGTTTTTTATTTTTGGACTAATCTTTATAATTTGGCCAGAAGAAGCAGTAAGATTTATTGCTTATATACTTGGCTTAATGGCTTTGATTGTTGGTGGCTGGATTATGTATAATTCTTTTAAAGTTAAAAATATTGAAAAGAATTATAATAAAATGAAGCAAAATTTAGTAGGTAAATTTTTTGATTAATTTATGCAAGAGAAGAAATACGTAATAAATTCGCTCGGAGAAAGGGAGCTTTTTTCTGAACATAAGTTTTCTCATTCTCTTAGGCGCTCAGGAGCTTCAGGACAAGTTGTTAATAGAGTATTAAATGATGTTAAAAAGAATATTGTCCCTGAAATCAAAACTTCTGAAATTTTTAGATTGGCTAAATCTTCTCTTGAAAAAGAACAATTGAAAGTTGCTTTAAGGTTTAGCCTTAAAGAATCAATCAGGAATCTTGGACCGGCTGGGTTTGTTTTTGAAAAATATATTGCTGAGATTTTTAAACAGTATAACTATATCGTAAAAGTTGATCAATCTATCTCTGGCAAGTGCATAACCTATGAAATGGATGTTGTTGCTCAGAAAGAAAAAGTAATTTATCTTGGTGAGTGCAAATACCGAAACAAACCTGGAGAAAAAGTTGATGTAAATGTTTGTCTAAAAGAGTTTGCCTTGCTTTATGATATTAGACGCGGAAATTATTTTTCTAGGTTTTCTGATTGTTCAGTGCAAAGCTTGATTATTACTAATACTAAGTTTACTCAGCAGGCGATAAAGTATGCTGAATGCGAAGGAATTTATTTGCTTGGATGGAGATATCCAAAGGAGGGGGGATTAGAAAAATTAATAGAAGATAAGAAGCTTTATCCGATTACTATATTGCCTTCTTTAAAAAAATATTTAATGGATGTTTTTGTAGATCGCAATATGATGCTGGCCAAGGATATTTTGGATATAAAAGACATTGCAAAATTTGCAGAAACAGCTAAGATATCAAGAAAAAGCATGGAAGATTTATATCGTGATGCTAAATTATTGTTAGAAGATTAAGATTCAAAAATATGTCACTTCATATAGGCATCGTTGGACTTCCTAATGTGGGGAAGTCCACTTTATTTCAAGCGATTACAAAAAAGCAGGTTGATCGCAGTAACTATCCCTTTTGTACAATAGATCCCAACGTGGGTGTTGTTGCTGTACCTGACGATAGAGTTGAAAAACTGGCTGAATTAACTAATTCCGCAAAAAAGATATTTACGACTATTGAGTTTGTGGATATTGCAGGATTGGTTGAAGGTGCAAGTCAAGGAGAGGGACTAGGGAATAAATTTTTGGCAAATATAAGAGAAGTTGATGCCATTGTTTATGTACTCAGAGCTTTTAAAAATGAGAATGTTGTAAATGTAAGATCAGAAATAGATGTTTTAAAAGATAAAGATATTTTGGATACAGAAATGGTTTTGAAGGATATGGAAACGGTTGAAAAAAGGCTAGGTTCTTTAGAAAGGGATGCTAAATCGGGAGATAAGAAAATTTTGAAAGAATTTGAAACATTAAAAAAAATATATGAATTGCTTAAGGATGGAAAAATAATTTCAGAATATGATTGGGGTGAGGATGAGGAAAAAACAATTAAAAGCTACCAGTTATTATCTTCAAAACCAAGAATATATTTACTTAATGGAAATGATGCAGATGTGAGCGATGAGGTAAAAAAAATATTTGAAAAAAATAATTGGAATTATTTAATAATGAACATTCTTGATCAGTCTGAAGCTTCAGAGCTTTCAGCTGAAGAGAGAGAGGAATTCGGTTTGCCAAGAGAATTAAGTCTCAATGATCTGATAAAGGAGTCTTATAGGCTTTTGAATTTGATAACATTTTTTACAACTGGTAGCGACGAGACTAGGGCTTGGACGCTTCATGAGGGAGACAAGGCTCCAAAGGCAGGCGGCGCTATTCATAGTGACTTTGAAGAATTTTTTATAAGAGCAGAAGTTGTAAATTGGAAAAAATTGATTGAATGTAATGGATTTGCGGGGGCAAGAGAGAAAGGATTGATAAGGACTGAAGGAAAGGAATACGGTGTGAAAGATGGGGATGTTATTGAAATAAAAAGCGGAAAATAGGAACGAGGAAGGAACGTGTAAAATTTAAAATGGAATCGTAATTCTTTCTTAATATCTTCTTTTTCTCCGACATAAATTCTTTGCTAAGAATTTAACTGTTTGCTCTCAGTCAGAGCAAAAGGCGGAGAAAAACAAATATTAAGACGAATTACTTAGTATGAAATTTGAGCGTGCCAAGGAGAGAAGGGTGGGAAATGGTAGATTGCTTCGCAATCTTTTAAATGTAATTTTTGCAAAGCAAAAATGAGTAAAATAAGAATTAAAGGTAAATATGTTTAGTGAAGATAAGAAATATGATTGCATAGTGATTGGAGGTGGTCCGGCGGGAATGATGGCGGCTATTAGGGCTGGAGAATTGGGGAAGAAGGTTTTACTTTTAGAAAAGAATAAAACACTTGGAAAGAAGCTTCTTTTGACAGGAGATGGAAGATGTAATATTAGCCACCTAGAAAAAAGTAATAAGAATTTTTCTCTAAGATTTGGAAAGAAAGGAGATTTTTTGTTGTCTCCTTTTTCTATTTTTGGATCAAAGGAAACTTTTGAATTTTTTGAGCGAAACGGGTTGCTTTTGAATATTGAAGAAGATGGTAGAATATTTCCAAAAAGTAATAAATCAAAAGATGTTTTGAATAAGCTAATAGAACTGCTAGGAAAAAATAAAGTTGAGGTATTATTTGATGCCGAGGTTAAGGATTTTATTGTTCAAAACAAAAGAATAGAGAAAATTATTTTGAATACTGGAAAAGAAGTTACTGCCCCGAATTATATTTTGACTACAGGCGGGAAATCCTATGCCTTTACTGGATCTGATGGGTCTGGTTTTGTTTTTGCGGAAAAAATGGGACATAAAGTTATTTGTCCTTGTTTTGCGTTGTCACCGATAAGGGTAAAAAACAATTGGATTAAAGGTTTGGCCGGAATTTCGTTGAAAGGAATTTCTCTTTCGTTTTTTTTGAATAACAAAAAAATTTTAAAAGGAAGCGGGAGTATTCTTTTTACTCACATTGGAATAACTGGTCCATTAGTTTTAAATATTAGCAATGATCTTGGAAGTTATATTGATAAGGGTGAAATTAAAATGTTTTTGGACTTGTTTCCTGATAAGAGTGTTGATGTCTTGAAGGATGATTTGGATGTTATAATTGGAAACAATAAAAATAAAGCAATAAAAAATATTTTGAGTTGTTTGTTTCCCGAGAAGATATCTTCATTGATTTTGAATTTGAGTAATGTTGATAGTAATAAAAAAGGAAAAGAAATGAGCAGGTTTGAGATATTTGAAATTGCTGCTCATATAAAAAAAGTAGAACTAGACTTTGGCGGTTTGATGGGTTTTGATATGGCAATGGCAACTAGTGGCGGTGTTGATTTGCGTGAGATAGATTCTAAGACAATGAAGTCAAAAATAATGGATAATCTGTTTTTTGCAGGAGAAGTGATTGATTTGGTTGGAATATCCGGCGGATACAATCTTCAGATGTGTTGGAGTACTGGATATGTTGCCGGTAACTCTGTTGGCAATCTGGATTGACTTTGTTGTTAATTTATAGTATTATTATTGCAATATAATAATAAAATAGTCTAGGAATACTACTTTCTGCTAAGAGCAGATTTTTTAATTGTATGGAAATAAGAAATATCGCTATTATTGCCCACGTAGACCACGGTAAGACAACACTAACTGATGCACTAATGAAGCAAACAGGGATGGTTGAAGAAGGGTTTAGTATGGACACAAATGATTTGGAAAAAGAGAGAGGAATTACCATTTATTCAAAAAATGGATCTTTGTTTTACAAAGGGACAAAAATTAACATTGTTGATACTCCTGGCCATGCTGATTTTGGTTCTGAGGTTGAACGTGTTTTACGTTCTATTGACTCTGTTTTACTTGTAGTTGATGCCCAGGAAGGCCCTATGCCTCAAACAAAATTTGTTTTGAAAAAATCTTTGGAACTTGGATTAAAACCTATTGTTATTATCAATAAGATTGATAAACCAGCAGCAGATCCTGAGGCAGCAAGAGAGATGGTGTATGAATTGTTTTTGGATTTGGGCGCGAATGATGAACAATTAGATTTTCCTGTTATTTATGCAATTGGAAGAGAAGGTGTTGCTAAGAAAAACCTAACCGATGAATCTACTAATTTGAATCCGCTTTTGGATTTGATACTGGAAAAAGTAAGACTAGCATCTTCGGATGAATTATCATCAAGGAAATTACGAGCTCAGCCATTTAACTTGGCTTATGATAATTTCTTGGGAAGGATGGCAATTACTAGGATATACGAAGGAAGGCTAAAAAAGGGAGACGAGGTTTTTGTAAAAGGAATTTTACCAGAAGCTAGAAAGGGTAAGATTGTAAAGATGTTTACGTTTAAAGGTATGGAAAGAATTGAAACTGATGAGGCTGAGGCTGGGGATGTTTTAATGTTTGCTGGTATTCCTGATATTAATATTGGAGAAACAATTTGTAGTGATCCAGATCAAGAAGCTTTGCCAGTAATTACTATTGATGAGCCAACTATTTCTTTAAATTTCTTGGTGAATAATTCTCCATTTGCTGGACGTGAAGGAAAGTTTGTTACTAATAGACAAGTAAAGGAGAGGTTGGAAAAAGAATTGGAGGTTAATGTCGGACTAAAGGTTGATTTGTCTGGTACTGATTTTTATAAGGTTTATGGCAGAGGTGAATTGCATATTGCTATTTTGCTTGAGCAAATGAGAAGAGAGGGATATGAATTGCAAGTTTCACAACCTCAAGTAATTATTAAAGAAGAAGAAGGAAAAAGATTTGAACCTTTTGAGGAAGTAACTATTGATGCTCCTGAAGATTGTTCGGGTATTGTCATTGAAAAATTGTCTAAGAGAAAAGGTATCATGAAAGAAATGAAGCCTGAGTCGGGACACGTAAGATTGGTTTTTGAAATGCCAACCAGAGGACTACTTGGATATAAGCCAGATTTTGTAATTGACACAAAAGGTGAAGGAATTATTGCTAGCAGAGTAATCGGATTTAGGCCTTATGTTGGAGAGATTGAAAAAACTTCAGTTGGATCTATGGTTTCAATGACGACTGGAAAATCTTCTGGATTTTCATTGTTTAATCTTCAGGAAAGAGGCGAGTTGTATATTGGACATGGAGTTGACCTTTATGAGGGAATGGTTATTGGTACTGTTTCTAAGGGTAATGACATGGCAGTAAACCCAACCAAAGGAAAGGAATTGACAAATATGCGTGCTTCTGGGTCTGACGAAGCAATAAGATTGATTCCTCCAAAAGAATTGACTTTGGAGAGAGGAATGAGTGTAATGAAGGAGGATGAATACTTAGAAATAACTCCTGAAAGTATTAGACTTAGAAAACAATACTTGACTGAGAACGATAGGATCAAAGCAAAAAGAGCTAAGTAAAGAAGCAAAAGAAAAACAGGACGAGAGTCCTGTTTTTTGCTAGATAATAATTAATCAATTGCTTGAAAATCTACGTTATTGCCATCGGGGTCTTTCATTTGCGCCCAGACCTTGATGACAGTTACGTCTGGAAATCTTTCTTTGATAATTGCCTCTTCACTGTGCATATCTTCTATTTGTTTTGTTTTTTCTTCCTCTTCGTTTGCAAAATTGTATGAACTATATGCTCCGCAATCGCTATGGTGAATAATGATAATATTTCTTACTCCATGCTTTTCGTATGATAATCCTATTTCTTTCAAAATAAATTCTTTGGTGTCGGGCGATTCGTCAACGAGTGCCTTACCTGATCCTGCGTTTGAAATAACGTCACAGTCTCCGAAATAGCCATTTTCCTTTAGCCAATTAAGCGTATTATTTTGGAGACGGAAGTCCATGCATTTGAGCATTAGATTTTTGCATTGATGGGCCATATATTTTTTATAAATAATTATGAAATATTTATAGCAATAAAAATTTTAAATGTAAATATTTTATTTTATGTTGTATGTTTTTTTAAGTGCTTGGATGCGATTGTATGATTCGTAAATTCTTTTCTCGCTAATTTCTCCGCTTTTTACTGCTTGATAAATTGCGTCAATGGTTTTTGTGGGAACTTCTTCATCGTATACTTTTATATTGTTGGAGATTATTAGCATATCACAGCCAGCATTGATGGCCTTAATGGCAGCACTTTCTTTTCCGTAGTGGTCAGTTATTGCTCCCATTTGCATGTCGTCGGAAATAACAACGCCTTTAAACTTGAGAGTGTTTCTTAGCAGTCCTTGAATGAATGTTTTTGATAGGGTGGCTGGATATTCTTTATCAATATTTTGATTAACTATGTGAGCAGTCATAATTACATCGTTATACCCATTTTGGATAAGATAAGAATATGGGATAAGCTCTTTGGCACTGTATGTGTTCGTAACATCAACCATTCCGAGATGGCTGTCTGATGTAGAACTGCCATGTCCTGGAAAGTGTTTGATAGCTGGAATTATTTTTTCTTGATGTAATCCTTCTATGAATTTGTTTGCGTAGATAAATACTTTTGCTGGGTCATCAGAGAATGATCTTTCTAGGTATCCAATAACTGGATTGGTTGGATTAACATTTACGTCAACAACTGGAGCAAAGTCTAAGTTGAATCCTAGGTCTTTTAGTTCCTTTCCAATTTTTTGCCCTTCAGTCTTTGCAGTATCGGCATTATTGGTGAGGCCTATTTTTTCAGCACTCATAATATTGGTAAATCCGTATTTTTCTTTAAGCCTGTTTACGTATCCCCCCTCTGAATCTACACTGACAAAGATTGATGAGTTAGAAGAATAATTTTTGATATCATCAATTAATTTTTTTGTCTGAGTCGGATTTTCTATATTTCTTTTTATTGTTCCGCCTGAAGGATTATCTTTATCAAAAAGCAAGATTCCTCCAATGTTGTTATTTTTTATTTCTTTGACAATATATGAATCTTGAGTTACTTCTGTTCCGCGGAAGCCAATGACAAGCATTTGTCCGATCATTTTTTTCAGTTCTTGTTCTTTATTCACAGTGGCAGCATAAGAAATTGAAAAGACTGAAAGGATGGCTATTAATGAGATAGAAAATATTGCTTTTTTATGATTGTATTTCATCATTGCTTGTATTATAATTATTGTATAATTGTTTATACTATAAATTATGAATCAAATAAAACAGATATGCAAATGTAATATTTGCGGAAACATTGTTGAGATTTTGCATGCTGGAGCAGGCGAGCTTGTTTGTTGCGGACAGCCAATGGAAAAATTGGTTGAAAAAAGCCAAGAAGAAGGACTTGAAAAGCATTTGCCTGTGATTGAAAAAAATGGGAGTATTATAAAAATAAAGGTTGGTCAGATTGCTCATCCAATGGAGGAGGAGCATTATATAGAATGGATAGAAGCAACTGTGGGTAATATTGTTTATAAAAAATTTTTGAAACCAATGCAAGCACCAGAAATGCAAATAGAGGCTGGCGAGGGGGAAGTAGTTGCGAGAGCCTTTTGTAATGTTCATGGTTTATGGAAGAGTGATAAAGTTGATGAGGTACAGGGTGGCAAGATTAATTTTAATCAATTTGAAAAAGTTGACCTAAGGATTGCAAAAGTCATTGAAGCTTCTGCGTTGGAAGGTTCAGACAAGTTAATTAAAATGAATGTTGAGTTAGGAGAAGAAACTAGGCAAATTCTTGCTGGTATTGGCAAGTTTTATAAGCCAGAAGAATTAATTGGTAAAAAAATAGTTATAGTTGCCAATCTAGAACCGAGAATGCTTCTTGGACAAGAAAGCCAGGGGATGGTTTTGGCGGCACATGACGAACAAGGTCTTTCTGTATTGGTCGTAGAGAAAGATATTGCTTCGGGAATCAGAATAAGTTAGTTTTTTAAAAATATAATATGAATAAAAAAAACGATATTGTTCGTGAAAAAGATGAAGTTTGTTGTTGTGAACATGGTGGAAATAAAGAGGTTGAGAAAAAATTTTTTAAATTATTACTTTCGGTCTTTGTTTTGTTTTTGATATTTTTTGTTTATGCATCAACTCAAAAAGTGATAAAAGAAAATAGCGTACTGACTGTTGGGGATCAGTCTAATCTAATAAATATTAGCAAAACAGGGACTGTCTATGTGACCCCTAATATTGGAACAATTAATTTAACATCAACAGTTGAGGCAAAAACCATTGCTGATGCTTTGAAGGAGAATAATGAAAAGATTGCCAACTTGGCTAATTTTTTAAAAGCACAAGGAATAGCAAGCGGTGATATTAAAACAGCTGGTTTTAATGTTAATCCAAGATATGAATGGTCTGATTCTAAGGATTCTAATGGTAATGTTGTTACTGGGAAAAGAACCGTTGCTGGATATGAGGTTTCTCAAGCAACTGAAGTTAAAATAAGAGATTTATCTAAGGTAGGAAATATTATTGATGGAGCTGCTCAGATTGGTATCAATAATATTGGCGACTTAGCTTTTGTCGTGGAAAGTGAAGATGCTGCAAAAGCTCAGGCTAGAGAAAAGGCGATTACTGATGCAAAGTCCGAAGCTCAAAGCATTGCAAATAAGCTCGGAGTTACTCTAGGTAATGTTAGTAGTTATAGCGAATCATTTTCTGCTCTTAATTCTAGAACTGCATTAAGTTATGAAAAGGCAATGGCGGGAAGCGGTAGCAGTCCAACAAGTATTGAATCGGGAAATAACAAGGTAGAGGTAACTGTTAATGTTTCATTTGAAATTAATTAGAAATAAAGAAAATGGAAAACGAAAAAAAATCAAATAAAGAAATTATTAATAATTTGATATTAATAATTGTTGCAGTTGTTGTACTTTCTGGTGCTTTTTATTTCTTGACGAATGTATTAAAAAATAATAACGAGGTTAAAAAGGAAAATACTAACACTGAACAAAATAGCGGTAATACTAATAACGAGGAGCAAAAACCAGTAGAACAAAAAAATACTACAACTGAGAATAATAAAAATAATAACGAACAAAAAGTGGATCAATTAAAAATAGAAACAATAAAAGAAGGAACTGGAACAACTGTAACTAAGGCAGGAGATATTATCAGTGTTCATTATACGGGGACACTAACTAATGGTACAAAATTTGATTCTAGCTTGGATCGTGGAACTCCTTTTGAATTTCATTTGGGAGCTGGACAGGTAATTAAGGGATGGGATCAAGGGCTTCTTGGTATGAAGGTTGGCGAAAAAAGAAAATTAACAATACCTTCTAATATGGCTTATGGAGAGGCTGGTGCTGGCGGTGGGCTTATTCCTCCGAATGCAACGCTTATTTTTGAAGTAGAATTGTTAGCAATAAAGTAATTCAAGCAGGCCGATATGGCCTGTTTTTTGTTTAAAAATAGGGTTTAAGGTTTTTATTTTTTGTGTTATATTTGGTTTATAATTTATGTTTATCAAAGTCAAAGTAATTCCTTCGTCCAAGGCAGAATCTATAACCCCAAAGAAGGAGGATTCTTTTGAGGTTTGCGTGAAAGAGGATCCGATACAAGGAATGGCTAGCATGCGTGTAATTGAAATTTTGGTAGAACATTTGCATCTGAAAAAAGGAAAATTAAGATTGATTAGGGGTTTTAAAAAAAGAAATAAGATTTTTGAGATATTAGATTAAAATGGAAAAAATAATTCCTATTTATAAACCAATAGGCTTTTCAAGCTTTGATATTGTGAAAAAGTTTAAGAAGGAGTCTGGTTTTATTAAAAAGGTAGGGCATGGAGGAACTCTTGATCCGTTTGCTTGCGGGGTATTATTATTGCTACTTGGTGATGGGACAAAAAAATTTGAAGAAATTAGGAGTTGGAGGAAGACGTATTTAGCTGGAATAAGATTTGGTGCAAAATCTTCTACGCAGGATGTTGCAGGAGAGATAGAGATGACCGAACAGACAAGAATTTCTGTGTTAAAGCTTAAGGAGATTATCAGTAATATATCTAATAAGGATATAATACAAAAAGTTTCACCATTTTCGGCAGCAAAACATAATGGTAAACCTCTTTATAAGTTTGCAAAGAAAGGAGTAGTAATTGAAAAAAGCAAGAAAATTTTTTTGGGAAACATAGATATTGTTTGTTACAAGTGGCCACTTCTAACTTTGAGAATTGAGTCTTCTGGTGGAGCCTATATTAGGCAATTAGCAGAAGACATCGGAGAGGAAATTGGCTGTAATTGTTTTGTTTATTTCCTTGAGAGGGAAAAAATTGGAGAGTATGATATTGCAAGTTGTTATTCAATTGATAGTTTTAATAATATTTTAAACAAACATGATAGAGGAAATTAATCAATTATTGATAAATAAAGCTTTGGTGTCTAGTGTCTTAGCTTGGTTTATTGCACAAACAGCAAAGGCTATTTTTTTAACTATTAAAAGTAGAAAATTTAGGTTTAATTTGTATTCACTTCCTGGAGGGTTTCCTTCTTCCCATAGCGCTACCTGTATTGGACTTGTAACGGCCGTTGGACTTGTTGATGGATTAAGCAGCTCGCTATTTGCGATTTCGGTTATTTTGGCGGTTTTTATTATATATGATGCTAAGGTCATAAGAGTGGAAGCAGGAAAACAGGCACAATCTTTGAATAAAGTATTATTAATGATTGAGGAGGACACTGGTGAGAAAATGGAAAGACTGAAAGAGATATTGGGACATAGCTTGCTAGAAATTTTGTGCGGAGGTCTTGTTGGAATTTTAGCAGCATTATTGGTTGTTGTTGTATGGTAGAAATTCCGAAAGAATATAGGGATGGGTTTAAGATTTTTTTGGGTCAAAAAATTGATTTATCAAAACATCCGCTCATACCAAGAGCGGAAACTGAGTATTGGGCAAGCAAGGCAATAGAAGAAATAGGAAAAAGAGAAAATATTGATTGCCTAGATTTGTTTTCTGGTTCGGGGTGTATTGGCAGTGCTGTTTTGAAAAATACAAAAGCATTTTGTGACTTTGGAGAAATTGAAAAAAATTTTTTGGAACAGATAAAAATAAATGTTGAATTGTTAGGAATTGATAGTAATAGATATAATATTTTTGAAACTGATATTTTTTCGGGAATTAGTAAAAAATATGATTATATATTAGCTAATCCTCCTTATGTTGCTGAGAGGCGAATGAATGATGTGGGGGTGGATGTTATGGCTTTTGAACCAAGGGTTGCTTTATTTTCTGGTGAAGAAGGTATGGATATAATAAAAGCATTTTTAAATGAGTCAAAAAATTATCTCAAGGAAAATGGGATTATTTTTTTAGAGTTTGATCCACAACAAGAAAAAGAAATAGAAAGTATTTTGCAAAAAAATGAATATTCTAGTTGGGAATTTTTTTGTGACCAGTTTGGATTAGTTCGTTTTGTGAGAATAGTTTTATAATTAATTTGAAATTTTAGAAAATGGATTATTTAGTTTATATTTTTTTGGGTTTTTTGCAGGGTGTTTTTGAGTGGTTGCCTGTTTCTAGTAAGGGGGTTGTTTCTTTGTTTATAAATTATTTCAATATTCAGGGCGTTAATCCTTTGGATTTGGCATTGTTTTTACATATTGGAACCTTAATGGCGACTTTTATTTATTTTTGGAAGGACATCAAGGATTTAATAATGCTTAAGGATAAAAAGTTTGTGAAATTTTTTATAATAGTCTCTTTTATTTCTGGAACTTTAGGATTTTTAATTTATAAGCTGACTAAAGATTTTGCGGCAGGCTCAAGCTTGTTGCTGGTTGTTGGTTTGGGGTTATTATTAACATCATTTTTTCAGAGCAGAAAGCTTAAGCTAAAAATGAGCAATACTATGTCAGCTATTGTTGTGGGGTTATTGCAATCACTTTCGGCAATTCCTGGTGTTTCTAGGTCTGGTTCTACAATATTTGGATTATCTTTAAGCGAGAGCGATCCTGAAAAAATATTAAGATATTCATATCTTATATCTATTCCAGTTGTTCTTGGGGCTGATGTTTATCTCCAGAGAGAGAATTTGGTTCAGTTGAGTCCCGAAGTATTAGTGGCAATTATTTCTAGTTTTGTATTTGGAATATTAACATTGAAAGTGCTTTTAACTTTTTCTAAAAAAATTAATTTTTCGTTGTTTACATTAATTTTTGGTCTTCTTTGTATAGTGGGAGCGGTAGTTGGTTACTTTTTTTAAACTATGACTTACAATAATTTTGTAACTGAGTTCAAAAAGTTAGCTAATCCTGATCAGGCAATAATTTTGGCTAGATTTTTTAAAACAGGAAAAGGCCAATATGGAGAGGGTGATACTTTCTTAGGAATAAAAGTCCCAATAATTAGATCTTTTGCCAAGGGGTTTGTTGATATGCCGTTGCCTGAAGTTAAGCTGTTACTTAATTCGGAAGTGCATGAGATTCGTTTTGCTGGACTCAGTATTTTGATTGAGGTGTACAATAAGGGAGATGAAAAAACAAAAGAAAAAATATTTAATTTGTATCTAAAGAATATTGAGAAGAATATTAATAACTGGGATTTGGTAGACTTGTCTTGTCCGCAAATTGTTGGGAATTTTCTTTTTAATCGTGAGAGAGATGTTTTGTACAAACTATCAAAATCTAGTAATTTGTGGGAAAAGCGAGTGGCAATGATTTCAACTTTTTATTTTATAAAAAGAAATGATTTTAAGGATGCTTTAGTGCTGGCAGAGATATTGCTTAATGATGAACATGATTTGATAAACAAGGCAGTCGGTTGGATGCTTCGTGAAATTGGCAAAAGGGATATTGAAGTAGAAAGAAAATTTTTGAAAAAATACTATAAAACTATGCCAAGAGTTGCTTTGCGTTATGCAATAGAAAAAATGGCAGAGAGTGAGCGAAAATATTTTTTGAATAAACAATAAAATTATAATAAAAACTCCTTGTGAGTTTTTTGTTTTTTGTGGTATTATAAAAGAAAAAGTATTTTCTATGGACACAAATTTTATTTTTTTTGCACTTATTATAATTTCTGTTTTTGCGGTATTTCTTATTAGCTATATACTCGGAAAAGTGACAAGAAAAAATGCCTTAAAGGCGTCGCTTTCGTTTACATTATTTTTGGTAAAAATGCCAATTGGCGGAGATAATGATGGAAAAAATCCTAATGGAGAAAAGGATGAGATAAAGATGATGGAAGATTTTTATGAGAGTCTAGTCTCTCTTAGAAATGAAAAAATATTTGGAGCTCCTTCTTGGATTACTTTGGAAATTGCTAAGGTTGGAGAAGAAATAGGATTTTATATTGCAATTCCAAAGGACTTTGAAGATTTTGTGGAAAAGAAAATTTACAGTCTTTATCCTGATTGTCAGCTAGAAAGAGTGAATGATTATAATATTTTTTCTCTACGTGAAGAAATATATTGCGGTTATCTTAAAACATTTAAACCGATTTTTTTACCAATACGTACATATAATCAGATGGAGTCTGATCCTTTGCTTAGTATTGCGAATGTTTTGACAAAACTAAAGCAGGGAGAAGAAGTTTCTATCCAGATAGTAATACGAGGAAGCAATAATAAGTGGCAAGATAGGGCTAGGGAAATAATTGAAAAAGTGGCAATGGATAATAAGAGTTTTAATCAGGCTGTTTCGGAAACAGGAATTTTTAAAATATTTTTTACCGGCAATAAGAAGGATGCTAATTTAACAGTAAAGAGAACGGACGATGAGCTGGTTAAAAGTCTTGAATCAAAACTAGCGAAAAACAATTTTGAAACTAATATCCGTATTGTTGTTTCTGCTTTAAGTAAAGATAGGGCAGAGAATGTTTTTAATCAAATATCTAATACTTTTGATCAATACTCTTCATTGAAGCTTAATAATTTTAAGGTTTATAAAGTTTGGGGGGGAGAGAGAGCAAGAGATATTATTTATAAATATAGTTTTAGACTTTTTGATACCGAAAAATCATTTATTTTGAATAGTGAAGAGCTGACTAGTGTTTTTCATTTTCCTTCTTCAACGACTAAAATTCCAAATTTGATAATGCTAAAAGCTAAACACGCCCCAGCACCTGCTAATCTTTCTCGCGAAGGATTAGTTCTTGGAGTTAATAAATATAGGGAAGAAAAAAGGGAAGTAAGAATTAAGCCAAGTGATAGGAGGAGGCATCTTTATATTATTGGACAGACAGGAACTGGAAAATCAGTTTTTCAATCTAACTTAATAGAACAAGACATACTTTCAGGTCAAGGCGTAGGGGTAATTGATCCTCATGGCGATTTGATTGAGGATATACTTGGAAAAATACCTAATAATAGAGTAGAAGATGTTGTACTTTTTGATCCTTCTAATTTGGATAGAGTTGTTGGTTTGAATATGCTGGAATATGATTCAAGGTTTCCAGAACAAAAAACTTTTATAGTAAACGAGCTAATTAATATTTTTGATAAACTCTATGACCTTAAGCAGACAGGTGGGCCTCTTTTTGAACAATACACAAGAAATGCGTTAATGCTTTTGATGGATGATCCAAACGAAGTGTATACTCTGATGGAAGTACCAAAAGTTTTATCGGATGAGAACTTTCGCCACAAGTTGCTTGCAAAATGCCAGAATATTTTAGTGAAAGAGTTCTGGGAGAAACAAGCTGAAAAAGCAGGCGGTGAGGGGTCTCTTAAAAATATGGTTCCTTACATTACCTCAAAGTTTGATACTTTTATTTCTAATGATTATGTAAGGCCAATTATCGGTCAGACTAAGAGTACTTTTAATTTTCGTGAAATAATTGATAGCAAAAAAATATTTTTGGTTAATCTCAGCAAGGGAAGACTTGGAGAAATAAACAGCTCATTGATTGGACTGATAGTAACTGGTAAAATATCTATGGCAGCTTTTTCTCGCGTTGATACTCCCGAAGAGAAGAGAAACGATTTTTATCTTTACATTGATGAATTTCAAAATTTTGCAACCGACAGTATTTCAACTATTTTATCTGAGGCGAGAAAATATAAGCTTTGTTTGACCATAGCTCATCAATTTATTGGACAGCTTCCGCAATTAATTAGAGATAGTGTTTTTGGAAACGTGGGAACTATGGCGGTGTTTAGGGTTGGAGCTGATGATGCGGAATTTTTGGAAAAGCAGTTTCAGCCAACATTTTCGGTAAGAGATTTGATAAATATTGGAAACAGGAATTTTTATACAAAATTAATGATTGATGGAGAGATTTCTAAACCATTTAATGTAATGACTAACCCTCCTTCGGTCTCGGACGTGGTTAGGGCGGCTGATATAAAGCAGTATTATTTTCTGGTTTATGGTCGTGATAGATTTTTTGCCGAAAAAGATATAAAAGAAAGGAGGATGTTTATTGACTTAATGTAATGTTTATTTTATAATAAGATTGTAATATGATTGAGTATTCATCAAAAAGAATAAAAAGGGATGAGGGGGAGGAAAATATTTCTCCCGATTTTGATATTGAAAGTGTTAAACCTGAATTGGTAAAGGGTTATCATCCTGATATGGCCAACGGAGACGAAGAAATGATGAAGAAAATAAATATTGCTTATGAAAAAGGCGATAAAGATTTTATTTTGAAAGCATTGGAGATATTAAGAATAAACAAAAAGATGACCGAAGAGGATGAAGAATACTTGCACGAAAAAGAACCCGAAATAAGGGAGATGTATGAAGATTCTCCAGAGGAAGCCGAAGAGATAATATCGGACATAAGAGAGGGGAATATTAGGGCAGCTGTTGATAGTATTATTGATAGGTTGAGAAAAACCGGAAGAATTAAAACTGTATCTTTGGGGAAAGATGAGGATCCTAATGTAAAAATTTATAGGCCAAAAAATAAAGTAGAAGAAGTAGATGGAGATGGTATAAGAGAGGAGGAGTTTCAAAATTTTGCAGGACCTATAAGGGTGGGCGATATTATTGAAAGTGATAATAGTGAGGAAGATGTAAAAGTTGATTCTACCCAAGACAAGCTTCGTCGCGCTGAGGAAATGATGAGGCAAATAAATGAAGCAAGAGGGATAGAAGAAAAAAGAGAAAACGATGTAGAACCATCTATTGATAATAAAGGAAGTAATGAGCCTAGTGTTGAAGAAGTTAGTCCAAATGAAACTCAATTGGAATCATTGGACGCGATTGATAAAAGTACAGTTTCTTTTGGAAAAAAGAAGAAGGAAAAAACAGAAGAAAAGACTGTTGAAAAAGTAAAAACTGAAACTCTTCATAAAAGTTTAAAAAAATGGTCTGCAAAAGAAGTTAAAAATAATCCTAGTACTTTTATTGGGGATGTTTTGCATAATATAGACTTGCAGATTAAGAGAGGTGGAGAGTTTAAACTCCCTACTAAGGCATTAGGAATCGTCTTGCAATTACTGGAAAGAAGTTACAAGGATTCGGATGAAAAAGATAAAGAAATCATTGATGAGATACGAGATAATTTTTATGGCGATGATATTGATTCTTTAAAGGAGAAGCTTAGATTTGCTGAGGATTATTTTAGAGTAGATAGAGTTTTTAAATTTTATATAAAAGAAAGTAAAAAGAAAGAAAGTCTTGAGAAAATAAAGAGCTTTGATTTTGGTAAAAAAGAAAAAGAAGCTAAAGAAAAACTAGAGGTTGCTTCAAATGAAATAAAAGAATTAAAAAGTGAAGAAGTAAAAAATGACCGAGAGCAGCTTTTGGATTCGATTAACGACATACGAAGCAAGATTGAAAAAAGTGAATTTGGGGGAAGGAATATTCTTTCTGGGGTAGGACCAGAAAGCAGTATTGATGAATTACTTGCGAGAAGAAGAAAAGAAGCAAAACCTTTAGAAAAAGATGTTTTACCAAAAATTACTATTAAGGATATTCCTATAATTGAAAACAAGGAGGTTCCGAAAAAGACATTTGAGCAAGTGAGAGCTGAGACGACTACTGAAAAAAGATCTTTGGAGGAAGAGTCTGTTAGTAGCGGGAGTGACAAGGTTTCGGTTCCTAGTGCTACAAAAGCGGCTGAATTAGAAAAGACTATTAGATCAACAAAAGCAGAAAATGTTGAAGGTGTAGTTGATTTGCAAAAAAGGGAAGTTCAAGAAGGTGAGGAAAGTGAAAAGAAAAAAGAAAAAGAGTTAAAACCCGAAGCTAAAATAAGAGAAAAGAAAGAAAAGGCAGAATATTTGGAGATGGTGAAAGAATTAATTGATATTGATATAAAATTGGAAGAATTAAAAAGGGAGAGAATAAGAAAAGAAAAAATTTCTGAGCGTTTGGGTATAAAAAATAGAGATGAATCTGAATTAGAGAACGAATATAAAAAAGTACGAAAGAATTATGTAACATTAAGGCAAAAATTATCAAAAGAAGCTGGTTATAGCGACGAAGAGATAGATGAGAAAATAATTGCTTTAAGAAAAGAGGTAGAGGAAAGAAAAGCCAGGTTTAATAAGGAAAAGGCAGTTGAGTATATCCAACATTTGAAAAAAATTGTAGAATATCAAAAAGAGTCTTTGCCGAAAAATAAAAAAGAGCTTTTTGAAAAGATTGTTGCAGCCGCAAAAGATAAAAAGGTTCAAGCTGTAATAGGGGCTATGTTGCTGGGTATCTCTATTACTATTCCAGAAGTAGGGGGTGCGGCTTGGCTTACCCATGGACTCGTGGAAGGATTTTTACCAGCTGAATTGGGAATGCCTTTGAAATATTTTGGCGTTGCTACTGGTGGATATTTAATGGGAGAGCAATTAGGGGCAACCATAAAAGAAGCATATAAAAAAATACTTGATTTGAGGAAGGGGAAAATTGCAGAAATAGAAAAAAAGATAGCTGAAAGAGCGAGTAAGTTTGTTTCATCAAAAAAAGAAAATGAAAATGTTTTTGAATTTAAGTCAGCGGGTAATAATGTAAGAAGCGCGAGCTTTTTTAATAAATTTGATGAATCGCGAATTAGAAATAATTTTATAGAATCTAAAAAACAAATATTAGAATCATAATGAAAAAAAATATGAATCCAAAAGAAAAAATTTCAATCCATTGTAAAGACATAATAAGCGAACTTCACTTGGAAAATCTTTCTGAAGATGAGCAGGTAGAAATGATCTCTGAAATGAGCGATGTTGTATACGAAAAAATTATTCTTAGGGTTTTGGAAAAGTTAAGCGATGAAGATTCTGTTGCTTTGACTAATTTGCTTAGTGCAGAAAAGATGGATGAGGCTACAGATTTTTTGAATGAAAAAGTTCCTAATTTTGAACAAGTAATTGACGAAGAAATAACAGAGTTCCAAGAAGAGCTGATTAAGTTTTCAAAATAATGATTATTAAAAACATTCCACAACCAGATCCTAAAGAAGAGGAAGAAGAATTTTTTCCTGTTTCTGAGGCGGATATTATAGAACAAGAAAAAAGGCTTGAGGAGGAAAAAAAGAAAGCAACCCCTGTAACGAATTTTTTGAATTCTATAATTGAAAAAAGAAAGGAGGATAAAGTTTTGGTAGAGCAGTTTGAAAAGCCAAAACCACCTGCTCCAACCGAGAGCGATCAGATTGAAGAATTGGTTAATATTGCTTTGACTAAAGGGGTTGAGAAGGCTATTGAAATGGCAAGAAAGAGTAAAAGCCCGTATGTTATGGATGCGTTTCATGATAGATTAATAGAGGAAATAAGGAAGCAAAAAACTGTAGAATAGGAAAATTAGAGACCGCAAGAGCGGTTTTTTGTTTTTTTAAGGGGTGGTAGGAATTAAAAAAATGAGATAGCATTTAAAGAAAGATAGATTAAAAAAAGTGAGAATATATGAGCGAAAATTTATTTAAAAAACTTAATCGTGAGCAGAAAGAAGCTACAATATATGGCGAAGGTCCATTGATGGTGGTTGCTGGAGCAGGAACTGGCAAGACGACAGTGCTAACGAATAGAATTGTTTATTTGATTGAGCGAAAGAATATAAAACCAGAAGAAATATTAGCCTTGACGTTTACTGAAAAGGCGGCACAAGAGATGCAAGATAGAGTAGAGGGGTTGCTCCCTTTTGGTTATTATGATTTTTGGATATCAACTTTTCACTCATTTGCTGATAAAATTTTGAAAACGCATGGACTTGCTATAGGAATTCCAACTGATTATAAGCTTTTGGAACAAACTGGAAGCTGGATAATGGTAAGGAAAAATTTTAACAAATTTAATTTTTTAAAAGAATATCGTCCACTTGGGAATCCAACAAAATTCATCCATGCTTTGATTTCTCATTTTAATCATTGTAAGACCGAGGGGATTTATCCTGAACATTATCGCGAATATGCGGAAACTTTGAAGGCGAGCTTTGATGATATTCCTTTGAAAAAAAATAAAAAAAAGAAAAGTAATGAAAGCAACGAAGAAGAATTAAAATTGGCTGAGCGGGCAAGAATAGAAGAGCTTGCAATGGCTTATGAAACTTATCAACAATTACTTTTGGATAATAGCTGTTTGGATTTTGGTGATTTGATAAATTATGCAATCAAGCTTTTGGAAAAAAAGCCTGAGGTTCTTGAAAAATTTAGGAAGCAATTTAAATACGTTCTTGTTGATGAGTTCCAAGATACTAATTGGGTTCAGTATGATTTGGTAAAAAAAATTGCTTCTCCGAGAAACAATATAAATGTTTTTGCCGATGATGATCAGAGTATTTTTTCTTTTCAGGGGGCATCGTTTAATAATGTTTTGAGATTTAAAAAAGACTTTCCAGAATCAAAAGATGTTGTTTTGGTGCAGAATTATCGTTCTCCTCAAAACGTATTAGATTTGGCCTACCAGTTTATCCAATATAATAATCCGAACAGATTAGAGTATCAGCTTAATGAAATAGCTGAGATAAAACAAAGAGCTGAAGAGAGGGGTGTTGATCTAAAATCCTTTAAAAAAATAGATAAAAGATTGATAAGTCCAAGCAAAAAAGAAGGAATTATAGAGTTGCTTAGTTTTGAAACTGCCGACGAAGAAATTACGGGAGTTGTAAGTAAGATATGGGAAATTAAGGAAATGGATAGTAAGGTTGGATTTTCTGATTTTGCTATTTTGACTAGGACAAATGAATCGGCAACTCATTTTAGCCGGGCGATGGACAGGGCTGGAATGCCATATCAATTTTATTCTTCTAAGGGACTTTATACTCATCCTTTAATTTTGGATATGATTTCTTATTTTAAGGTATTGATTGATTTTTATGATTCGGGAAGCTTTTATAGAATACTTAGAATGTTGCCGCTGGATTTGCCGCCAGAAGATGTGGCGAAAATAACTCAATATAGCAGCAAGAAAGGCTTGCCAGTTTTTGAGGCGATACAGCAAGGTGAATTATTAAGTACTATTAGTCAGAGCAATAAAAAGAAGCTTGAAGATTTAATTCTGTTTATAAGGAAGCATTATAGGTTGTCGCGCGAAAAGAATGTGGCAGAAGTTTTTGTAAATATGCTTGAGGATATTGGGTATTCCAAATCGCTATCAGCACCGACCGAGGAGAATCTCCATAACTGGGAAGTAATTTATCAATTTTATGAAAGAATAAAGAATTTTGAGAATACTCATATAGATGGAAAATTAGTTTCTTTTGTAGAACAAATGCAAATGGAGCTGGACTCGGGAGAGGAAGGAAATTTTAAAATCAGCCTTGATGATTCGTTTGATTCGGTAAAGATAATGACAGTTCACTCGGCGAAAGGACTAGAGTTTGATTATGTATTTTTGACTAATTTGGTACATAGAAAGTTCCCATCGGATCAAAAAAAAGAACCAATAGAAATACCAGAAAAATTAGTCAAGGAAGTTTTACCTGAAGGAGATGCACATATTCAAGAAGAAAGAAGACTTTTTTATGTAGGACTAACTAGGGCTAAAAAAGGATTGTTTTTGACTTGGGCATCTGATTATGGCGGAAAGATATTAAAAAAACCATCAAGATTTTTACTTGAAAGCAAATTGATTAGCGAGGAGGCTTTAGAAAAACAAAAATTAACTAGAATGGGGGGAAGCTCTTTTGGGAAAAATTTTTGTTTTAAATTGGAATCAAATGAAACTATAAAGAATGATAATATCAAAAGATTTTTACCTGACCATTTTTCATTTTCACAACTAGCATCTTTTGAAAATTGCCCATTGCAATATAAGTTCATGCATATTTTGAAGATACCGACAAAAGGAAAATCTAATTTCAGTTTTGGAAAAAGCATACATAATTCTTTGCATAAATTTGTTTTTGATTCGTGCAATGAACAGAATGAAAATTATAATTATCCATCTTTTGATTGCTTGATGGAAATTTATAAGAAAGAATGGATTGATGATTGGTATGAGGACAAGAAAGAGCAAGATCAGTTTTTTGAAAACGGAGAGAAAATTTTAAAAAATTTCTATGAAGATTTTACAACTGCAAAGCCAAAAGTATTTACTTTTGATGATGTTCCTGCACTAGAAAAAACATTTTCATTGAAGATTGATGGCAATAATGTTATCGGGGCAATAGATAGAATAGATGATATTCAAGGAGGGGTAGAAATTATTGATTACAAAACTGGAAATCCAAAAACCAGCCTTGGAACAGATGAGAGATTCCAATTATTAATTTATCATTTGGCAGCAAGAAAAATATTTAATTTGGCAGTTAAAAAATTAACGTTCTTTTATGTTGAAGATGGGTCAAAGTTTTCGTTTGAACCGAAAGATGGGGATGAAGATAAAACAGAAAAGAAAATTGCTGATATAATAAGTAAAGTAAAGAGGAGTAATTTTAAGCCTACGGCTGGCTGGCATTGCCAGTATTGTGATTTTAAGAATATTTGTTCTCATAAGAAGATCTAATAAAATAATATGAAAAAAGGTGAATCTAAAAAAATAACTGTCCTTGGGGATGGTGCCTGGGGAACAACTTTGGCAGGAATTGCAAATAAGAATGGATACGATGTTGCTTTGTGGAGTAATTTCCCTGAGTATTTGGATGAGCTAGATAAAAAAAGGGAAAACAGGATTTATATGCCTGGGATTAAAATTCCTGCTGGTATTGTTTTTGAAAAAGATTTGGAGAAAGCAATAAAATTTGGCGATATTATAATATTTGCTATTCCTTCTAAATTTTTTCGTGATGTCGCAAAAAAAATAAAAAAATCTGGAATTTCTTTGAAAGGAAAAGTTTTTGTAAATGTTTCTAAAGGCATAGAACAAAAAACTTTGATGAGAATGACAGAAATATTAAAAGAAGAATTGGGACAGATAAAAACTGCGGTTTTGTCGGGGCCAACTATTGCAATTGAAGTTGCTAGGGAATTACCAGCACTTATTGTGGCAGCATCAAAGGATAAAAAAATTGCAAAAGATTTGCAGGAAATTTTTTCTAATGAATATTTTCGTGTTTATACAAGTAATGATGTGGTTGGTGTTGAGATGGGCGGGCCACTTAAAAATATAATTGCAGTTGTAGCTGGCATATCCGATGGTCTTGGATTTGGTTCTAATGCTAAGGCGGCAATATTGTCTAGAGGAATTGTAGAGATACAGAGGCTTGGGCAGGCAATGGGTGCTAAGAGAAAAACTTTTTCTGGACTCGCTGGATTGGGAGATTTGTCTACTACTTGTATAAGTCCTGATAGTAGGAATAGAACCTTTGGCGAGCGAATCGGTAAAGGTGAAAAAATGAAAGATATTGTAAATTCTACTTCGGCTATTATTGAGGGGGCAACTACGGCAGAAGCTATTTATGAACTAAGTAAAAAATATAAAGTGGAGATGCCGATTGCGGAACAAGTATATTTGATTCTTTATAAAAATAGGCATCCAAAACAAGCAATGCTAGAATTAATGACTCGCAAGAGAAAAGCAGAATAAATTTTGTTGTATTGGTAGAGTTTTTGAGATAAAATATAAAATAGTAATATTATTAAATTAAAAAAGTAATTAAGTCTTTTTAAAGAGGTTTTTACATAATTATAAATAATAAAAAACATGTCCTATTTTAAAAACTCCAAAGCCTTCACCATAATAGAGTTGATGCTGGCGATTGTAATTATTGGTGTCATCTCTGCAATAATATATATCAATTATTCTCAAGAGTCTGCCTATCAAGCAACTCTAACTAAAGCAAAAGCATTTGCTACTTCGGTTCCTGTCTCATTGCCAACGAGTTTTGTTTCTACTTGGAAATTTGATGGCAATACGGCTACTAATAGTCCAGCAACTACGGCTGACTTGGCTGATTCGTGGGGTAGTAATAATGCAACTACCGTTACAGGAACAACGGTCCTGTCTGGTAATGATTGTATGTATGGAAAATGTCTTAGCTTTAATGGAATAAGCGATAAAATTTCTACTACTTCAACGACTGGAATATTTAACAAAAGATCTAATTGGACAATCTCGGCTTGGGTGAAGCCTGCCTCGGATGGAGGTAGGGATTGTTTTTATTCAGAGGAAAACAATTCAGTTGCTATTTTCAATGCCTGCATTAATACTGACAATAGCGTTTCGGTTTCAATGTATCGGGGGGGAAGCTTGGTTGAAGTTAATACAAGTGTTTCTTCCACAAAAGTTAGCAGAGGAAAATGGAACTATGTTTTGATTAGTTTGGAAAAAGGAGATACTGCTACGGGAATTCTAAAATTTTGGTTGAATGGAGATTTGATTTTTGCTAGCAATAACCAAACAATGGTTGATTATACTGTGACTGGAGATGTCCAACAGAACATAGGAGTAGGTGGCGTTAATGCCGACTATTTCAAAGGCTCAATAGATGACATCCAGACATACAGTGATTACCTATCTTCAACTCAAGTCGCGACTACTACTAATAGCAGTATTGCCGGCACTTGCGGAACAGCTAATTCAAAAGCTTATGCCAATACTGATACTAGCTATGGCAGTGATACATTTTGTACCACTGGAACAGCCAATCCTACTACTCCTAGCTTTCCTAGCGAAGGAGGTTCGGCTTCTTGGACTTGTAATGGAACAAACGGAGGAGCTAATGCTTCTTGCGGTTCAACAAGACTAGCTGGACTGCCAACAGCACCAGCTTCACTGGCTTGTAGTGCTGCTTCGGCATCGTCAGTCAATTGTACGTGGGAATCTGTTAGCGGAGCCACTTACTATGTGCTAGATAGAACGAGTCCATCAAATTATACCTATAACAATGTAACATCTACTTCACAAGCAGATTCTTCTTTGATTTGTAGCACTGGCTATAACTATGGAGTTAAGGCTTGTAATACTAATGGGTGCAGCAGTAGTGTTACCGCAAGTGCTACGACAACTGCATGTACTACTCCGACATTAACCTTGGCTAAGAATTCCGCTTCTCCAACAAACACAATTGATATTTCGTACGATCTTCCTAGCGGTGCCGAGAAGACAGTAATCACTAGAGCTACGAGTTGGGAAAAAACATCAGCTGGAAGTATGAGTGAAAACGGACTTACGAAAGCCACCGTGTATTGCTATCAAGCTAAGAGTTGTAATTCTTCTAATGCCTGTTCTAGTACCACAGAAAAATGTATTGCGACAAATGCAATACTTACTTCGGTTGGAATAAACAATGATGCTACGAATTTTCCAGATTATACTCATCAAAATATGGACTACCCAATAGTTTCGGGAAGTGATCTTTATTGGGGTGGAAATGGTCCATACATTTTGAAATATAACGGAACTACTTGGACGAATATTAAAAGCGATTTGCCTTATTCTGATAATTGGCTTGTCTTATGTAATGGAGTTTTTTACGCAGGGAATAGTCTGGGCGGTTCAGGAAACAAGATTTATAGTTATAATGGAAGCGGGTGGGTCGTTGCTGGTGATACCACATCAATAGAAAGATCAAACGCTGGTTTTTGTCTTGGTAATACATTATATACAATGACTTCCAATAGTATTTACAAATATAGTGGAGGAGTGTGGTCGTCGGTCGGTAGCGCTATGAGTGGGGCGGTAAATGGTCGTGTAACGATTATAAATAGTGGTGTTGCTTATATCGCTACTGATAGTAACGTATATAGTTTTAATGGTACGACGATAACTGGAATAGGAAGTCTTAATGCTGATAGCCTTGTTTTTTACAACAGTAATCTCTATGCAGTGCTTAATGATTGGCAGAATGGTAATAGTAATGTCTATCGTTATAATGGAGGAACGACTTGGGTAGCCGACTCAGTTATAGATTCCACAACTTCCCTGTATGGGCCAGTTTTGTATGTTGAGAATAGTAAATTACATGCACTTGGCTATAATAATAAAACAGCTGATGAAGTTTATGTGTATGAGGGCGGGCATTGGTATTCATTAGGAACAATATCACCAAGTGTTGACTATGGAACAGCTATTGTTTATAACGGGAATGCTTATGTTGGAAGTAGTGGTGGCAGGGTAACAAAAATTGAGAACTAATTTCTTGATGAAAGTGAATTTTTAAGGTAAGTTTAATGTATAATAATAAAGACTTAAGAAAGATGAAAGCAAATATTTTTATTGAAAACCCAAAAGGGAGCCACAACAAGTATGAATTGGACAAAGAGACTAATAGGATAATGCTTGATAGGACTTTGCATTCAGCAGTATATTGGCCATTTGAATATGGGTTTATTGAAAACACTTTGGCTGATGATGGAGATCCATTGGATGTTGTAGTCCTTTGTGAAAGTCCAACATTTCCTGGATGTACTGTTCCCTGTAGAATAATCGGAATGCTTAATATGGAAGACGAGGCTGGTCTTGATTATAAGATTATTGCTGTTCCAGATGATAAGATTGATCCAAGGTTCAAAGAAATTTTGGACATATCTGACGTTGGAGAACATCAAAGAAAAGTGATCCAGGAATTTTTTGAAACATATAAAAGATTGGAAGCTAATAAATGGGTAAAGATTACAGGATTTGAATCCAAGGAGATAGCTGAGAATATTATTGAAAAGTCACGTATTAATAAATAAAATTAAAGAATAAAAAATGGAGTATTCTGTTGATAAAGAAAAATGTATTGGATGTGGCAGTTGTAATTTGGCCTGTCCAAATGGCATGGGGATGGGCGGTGATGGCCGAGCTATTGTTATTTCTGCTGCAGAAGTAGAAGAATGCGGTGGCGCTGATTTGTGCCCCTATGGTGCAATTGTAGAAGAGGATGAAGGAAAAGCTATTTAATATTAAAAACTCGCTTTGGCGAGTTTTTTTGACTGGACATTAGTATGATTTGGTTGTAATATTGTTTTATTGAAAATAAAACAAAGATATGAAAATTACAAAAGAAACAAAGCTTGATAAAATTTTGGAGATAGAGGGAGCGGAGGAAATTTTGTTTAATTACGAAGTTCCATGCCTTTCTTGCCCCTGTGCTAGATATGAACTAGCCGAACTAGATATTGGATTTGTTTGTGAAAAATATGACATTGATTGTGATAAGCTGCTTGGGGAATTAAATAAAAAGACTGAAGAAAAGTAAAGAATGAAAAAAATAGCTTATACTATTTTGATTGCTTTAATCATTTGTAATATTGTAAGCTGGTCATTTTTATTTTTGGAAAAAGATAACCTATTCAAGGTTGTCTTTTTTAATGTTGGACAAGGGGACGGAATTTTTATTGAGACTCCTGATAAGAAGCAGATAGTAATTGATGGAGGCCCTGATTATAATTTGATGGCTGATAAAATTTCTAAAGAAATTCCTTTTTGGGATAAAGAAATAGATGCAATTATCTTGACTCATACTGATAGCGATCATATGAATGGATTGTTTGGAGTTTTAGAAAAGTATAAAGTTGATAATATTTTATGGACTGGAGTAGAGAAAGAAGGGAGCGAGGAAAAAATAAAAAATTGGAAAAATATGTTAAGCAAGGAGATTAATAATGATGGGGCAAAAGTTTTTTTGGTAAAAAATACTGATTTTGTAGAAACAGATAACATGACTTTGGATTTTCTTTGGCCAGAAAAAATATCTGAAAAGATTAGTAAAAATGATAGCAATGATTATTCTTTGGTTTCTAAGATGTGTTATCTGAAAACGTGTTTTTTGTTTACTGGAGACATGTCTTTTGATGAAGAGAAAGATGTTATTGGTACTGAAAATGTGAAAGCAGACATATTAAAAGTAGCACACCATGGATCTAAATACGCAACATCAAGTAAATTTTTATCAGCAGCTTCTCCTAAGCTGGCAGTAATTGAAGTTGGTAAAAATAGTTATGGGCATCCTACGCCTGAAACCATAAAAAGATTAGCGGATAGCGGTGCTAAAGTTGTACGAACAGACGAGAAAGGAAATATCACTATTTTTTCGGATGGGCAAAATTATAAAATTGTTTATGAAAAGTAGTGGTGGATTAGCATATTAACATATGTGAGAAAGAATGATATATATTAAGTGGTTCTATGTTTTAAATTTCCTAACAAATTTATATAGGGAGCCTTGCTTTTTTAACTACCGTGGTAGTTGAAATCGGTGCCCACTTCAAAAGTGGTTAGGACTTCTTAAAAACGTAGAACCATAGATAGCGCCCAATGGACGCTATTTATTCTATAAGGTGGTACCAAGGGCGTTTAGCTCAGTTGGCTAGAGCGTTGCGTTCACATCGCAGAGGTCACAAGTTCAAGTCTTGTAACGCCCACAATTTTATTTTAAAAAGGTTGATCATTGATGATATTATTTCTCTTTTAAAAAACGGGGGATTGTTGTAGTATGTGTTAGTAGCTAGTAATTGACATTAAAGTTTGTTTCGCAAACCATAAGACATCTTATAGATTCCTTTTTTTATGGACAACAAACGAAATAAAATATGCGGGAGTAGCTTAGGTGGCTTGCGAAGCAAGGCCGGAAGTTTGACTGAAACTGAGGCGGGCCCCGAACATTTTCAGCAGAAAATGATTGAGGGGGAGCGTTTGCATTTTGTTGAGCGTATTATTTTATGGTAAGTAAGTATACATGCGGGAGTAGCTTAGTTGGTAGAGCGTTTGCTTCCCAAGCAAAAGATCGCGGGTTCGAATCCCGTCTTCCGCTCATGATTTGGATTTTGGATGCGTGGCGGAATTGGCAGACGCGTACGTTTCAGGTGCGTATGAAGTAATTCATATGGGTTCGACTCCCATCGCATCCACACAAAAAATGATAAGCCAACATTGACTTTTAGGGGTTTAGTTGGTAATCTTTGAGTATTGGATATCTTTAAGTTGAGCATTTGATATGCTCTTTTTTACTGAGATAATAATTGATTGAATATTTATAGAAAATGAATTTTACAATTTTGAAAAATAAAGTGATGAATGTATTAAAGAATAAATACTTTTTGGGTGTTGTTATAGTTTTGATTGTTGGATTATTGATCGCAATTTTATTCTTTAAAAACAGCACTTTAATGAATTTGGCTAGCATGACTAAGAATCCTGGTTTTTGTGACAGTATTGGAGATTCTGTATTTAGAGATACTTGTTATTTTAATTTTGCTTTGCATAATGAAAATTCGGATGTTTGTAATAAGATGGATAAAGAGTTGGTTAAAAATCTTTGCTATGCAATTGGAAAAAGAGATTCTACTCTTTGCGACAAGGTAAACTCTGGAGAAGCGAGAGATGCTTGTTATTTGAATATAAATAGATTTAAGCCAGATCTTTTTAATTGTCCGAAGATTGAAAATGAAGTTGATAGAGACGATTGCTTTTCTACGATTGCAAAAGCAAAAAGCGATATACTTGTCTGTGAAAACATTAAAAGCGATAGAGATAAAACTGCCTGTAAGAGCAGTATAAAATAAAATATTTGAAAAAAGACGCTGAATGCGTCTTTTTTTGTTTTATGGTACAATATTATTAATATTAAAAATATTAATTGTATTTGTATGGAAAAAAGATATTATTTTGTGATTTTAATTATTTTGCTTTTATTGGGGGTGTTTTTCTTTACTTATAATAATAATTTAAAAGTTACAAATTTTGATGAATGTGTGAAAAGATTTGGTGTTGTGGCAGGATCTCAAATAAGGCAATGTAAGGCTAACGATGGAGAAATTTATGTTGAAAGTGTAAGTAGCGAAATTGGGCAACCTGTGCAATCCGAAAAGAATGCTGCAATAGAGGTTGAGTCCCCAGTTTCTGGATCGTCTATTGATTCACCGTTGATAGTAAAAGGAAAAGCTAAAGGGAGATGGTTTTTTGAAGCATCTTTTCCGGTTGAGCTAGTTGATAGTAATAATAATGTAATTGCGACGGGGGTAGCCATGGCTACGGCTGACTCGTTGACTGAGGACTTTGTTCCTTTTGAGGCTAAAATAGAATTTGTTTCTTCAGAACAAAAAAGTGGATTTTTAATTTTGAAAAATGATAATCCTTCGGGGTTGCCAGAAAATTCGGAACAAATAAAAATTCCTGTTATGATAAATGCAAGTGCGAACCTTACAACTGTCAAAGTTTATTTTGCTAACGATAAGCTTGATCCAGATGTTACTTGTGAAAAAGTATTTTCTGTAGAGCGACAAGTGGTAAAAACCGATGCGATAGCGAAAGCCACATTGGAAGAGCTTTTGAAAGGAGTAACTGAGAAAGAAAAGGCTAATGGATATCGTACGACTATAAATGCAGGAGTTAAGATTAATAAACTAACAATCGTAAATGGCATTGCAAAAGTGGATTTTAGTGAAACAATGAGTGAGGCGGTTGGCGGTTCTTGCAGGGTTAATTTTATACGGAAACAGATAGAACAAACACTGAAGCAATTTCCCAATGTTAAGAGTGTGGTAATATCTATTAACGGTGATTCGGAATATATTTTACAACCATAAATCTAAGATTTAGTAAGAATAAAATAAATATATGAAAGACTTAATAGTTTATAAATCTTTTCTTGGAACGACAAAGCAATACGCAGAGTGGGTAAGTGAATATCTTAAGGCAGATGCTTTAAAGTTTAATCAAGCTTCGGATAATGATTTGATTGGTGCGGATAGAATAATTGTGATGTCAGGAACTTATGCTGGCCAAATGCCACTAATTGGATTTTTAGAAAAAAACTGGAATATCCTGAAAGATAAGAAGGTTTTTGTAATTGCAGTCGGCGCCGTGCCACCGCAGGATAATATGAGCAGGGCCAGTTATGAAAAAATACCCGAAGAGATTCGTGGTATTATAAAATACATAAAGGTTATGGGTGCGACTCCATTTGCAGGAGGCGACAAGAGAAAAGAGCAAATAAAAATAGAAAATTTGAAAGAGGTTTTTACTGAATTGGACAATTTTAATTAGATGGTTGAGAACAATATTGATTTATAAATTAAAAGGAGTAAAATTTGAGTTATGAAAAAATATAAATATAAGTGTGTTTCAATATGGACTTGGAGCGCAGAGTCTGTAACGAGGACATTGAATGAGTATGCTAACGATGAATGGGAACTTATTTTTGTAGTAGGGTGCTGGCATTATTTTAAAAAGGAAGTTAATTAATATTTTAAAAATAAAAACATGATGGATTTTATAATTTTGTTAGTTATCGTGATTGCGGTTGTTTTGCTATTTAGTCTTCGCGTAATTAAAGAGTATGAAAGAGCTGTTATTTTCTTTTTAGGAAAATATACTGGAATTAAAGGGCCTGGGTTAATAATTTTGATTCCTATTTTTCAGACTATGTCTAAGGTGGAACTTCGTACTGTAACAATGGCTATTCCTTCTCAAAAAATAATTACGAAGGATAATGTGTCTATTGATATTGCGGCCGTTGCTTATTATCATGTTGTTGATGCATCTAAATCTGTTATTGCAATTGAGGATGTGTTTTCTGCGGTAAACCAAATTAGTCAAACAACTGTAAGAAATGTTGTTGGGCAGTTTAATCTTGATCAGTTGTTGTCTCAGACTTCAGAAATTAATAATCAGATTAAAGCTGTGATTGATAGCCATACCGAACCATGGGGAGTGCAAGTAACAGCGGTTGAAATTAAGGATATTTTCTTGCCAGAAAATATGCAAAGAGCTATGGCTAAAGAAGCTGAAGCAGAAAGAGAGAGAAGGGCAAAAATTGTGGCAGCTGAGGGAGAATTTCAGGCTGCTGAAAAACTAGGACAAGCTGCTGACTTGATGGCTAATCATCCTGTTGCATTACAGCTTAGGACATTGCAGACAATGGCTGAAATAAGTGTGGAAAAGAACTCTACAATTATTTTTCCAGCACAGTTTATGACAACTGTAAAAGAAGCTATTGCGACTATAAAAGCTGACGGGAAATAAAGCTAATATCCGTTCATTAAATTCCCTTAATCGGGAGTTTTTTGATTGACAAAAACTGAAAATAATATACTTTAAAGATAGCTCCTTGAAAATTATGGGGCGAGATGGAGGTAAAAAAATGGATTATTTTGAAATGGCTCTTCGTGGATCGCATATTCCTCAGGCTATAATAAGTACTGATTTGGTTTTTTTGGAAGTGAATCAAGCTTTTTGTAACTTGGTGGGTCTTTCTCAAAAAGAGATTATTGGACTTGCAATGAAGGATCTAAAGGATCGCAATATTGTGCAATATCTCAAAGATTCTGGAGAGACTTTTGAGGATGCAATCAGGGAAAAGAGAGTAACTCATGGGCAGTCATCAATAGAGACTAGAGCCGGTTCTTTCGTGATTGAAAGAGCAAATACTCCTTTGATGGAAGGTAATGCTTTGAAGTATATTATGATAATTTACAACGACATTACCAAGGTTGTTAAGGCTAAGGAGTATATGGCTAGAGAAATAAAAATGATGGCTGAGGCCTACAGAAAATCAGCTGAAGGAGATCTGACTATTCGGTACAAGATCACTGAGCCCGACAAGGATACCAAGGATGCATTTGATGAATTGGTTGTTCTCCGCGACGTGATGGATGAAATAATTGCCAATCTGCGTGTAAGTGTTGTAGGAACTCGCAAAGAAGTAGAAACTGTGAATCAGGTGATGGAGGCTGTTGTGGCTAGCATTATTGAGATCAACAATGCTGCTTCTCAGCTATCAGCTAATTCTGTGGTTGTAAATGGGAACATTGAAAAAGTGGCTCGGTCTATTCTTGATATTTTAAAGGGTATGGAGGACATGAGCATTGCGATTGGTGATATTTCTGCAAGTACAACCAGCGTCTCTGGACAATCAGAAGAAATGAAAGAGGCATCTCATAATGGCCTTGGACTAACTCTTGAGACAAAGGAAGCAACCGATGGCATTGTTACTTCAACTGAGGGTGTCATTGCTAACGTTGTAGAAATGGATGAAAAAATGTCAGCGGTTAGCAAGTTGGTGAAAGTAATCCGCGACATTGCAAATCAGACAAATCTACTTGCCCTTAATGCGGCTATTGAAGCGGCGAGAGCAGGAGAGGCGGGAAGAGGATTTGCAGTTGTGGCAGCTGAAGTAAAGGTTCTTTCTCAAGATTCACGGAAAAGTGCTGAGGATATCAGCGATATTGTGAATGGTCTTGGCGGTTCAATTAAGCACGTTAAAGAAGAGGTGAACAGAACTAAGGAAGTAGTTGGAAAAGGGAGCATGCTTGCAAAAGATTCTTTTGAAACTTTCAAAAAAATTGTTAGCATGATAGATGGTATGGCGAGTAAGATTTCTAATGTTGCTGCTGGAACCGAAGAAGAGGCAGCGGCGGTTGAAGAAATAACTGCTAGCGTTCATGAGATAAGCTCACTCCTTGAATCTGTGAAAAAGGCATCGGCAAATACGGCGGCATCATCTGAGGAAGTTTCAGTTAGTATCGCCGAGATTACGAGACGTATGGAACAAATCAGCAAAGGTGTTGCTGATGTTCTGAATTCAATTAAAAGATTTAAGGTTTAATCTTTCTTTTTTTAAAAACACTTTAAATAGAGTGTTTTTTGATTGGTTGGCTTTTCCCCTTGAAATTATTTAATTTTCTGGTATTATGCAATGTATATGGAAAAAGAATGTTCAATTTGTGGCAAATCCTCTTTTATGGGAAGACAGTTTAAGAAATTAATTTCTAGATATAACCCAACCCCAAAAAAGAGAAAATATCCTAATTTGCAATGGTTAACAGTTCCTGCTGACACTAGCAAAAAGAAGTATGTTGAATTTGCCGGTAAAAGAGTTATTGCTTGCGCAAAATGCATTAAAGCCTTATCTAAATAAGGCTTTAATGTTTTTTTGGGGATGATTTCGGGCTGTCGTATAACGGAATTATTTGCGCATGGGGTGCGTAAGACCTGGGTTCAATTCCCAGCAGCCCGACAAACTAAAACACTATTAAAGATAGTGTTTTAAGTTTGTCGTGTGTTGCTGGGAATTGAAGGGTTTAAGCTGACTGAGCTTAAACCCAGGCTTGAAAGAAATTTACCAAAATTTCTTGAAAGAATTCCCAGCAGCCTAAAACACTATTAAAGATAGTGTTTTAAGTTTGTCGTGTGTTGCTGGGAATTGAAGGGTTTAAGCTGACTGAGCTTAAACCCAGGCTTGAAAGAAATTTACCAAAATTTCTTGAAAGAATTCCCAG